>Ga0228535_1000278_pt1:127500-165214 | contig 165214 bp, 156 predicted proteins | sample SJ1metagenome_FD_168457 | JGI IMG/M metagenome (GOLD analysis project Ga0228535, IMG submission 168457) | Enriched culture of PCE-dechlorinating microbial communities from Ithaca, New York, USA - SJ1 | ecosystem: Engineered > Modeled > Simulated communities (microbial... >... | reverse complement strand
GATAAATTCAGTTTTAAACCGTGCTGGATTACAGTTGTCATTTATATATTTGTCACATAAGTTTATTTATTTTTTTCAGGATGTACTTCCGGATTATTTTTCATCTGTTTCCATCTCTGAAAAAAATCAAAACAAAAATTATATATAGTTTTTGTTCTATACATATAGAACATTCGATAGGGATAGAACAATTAAGTGTGTAAAAAAAGACCCAATAAGGCCTTTAAATAGAAAATTTGTGAAATTCTGTGGTTAATTAAAAAAATAAGAGTAGAATAAGGAGGAAAATAAAATGGAAAAAGGAGAAGCATTAGATATGTTCTGTTACCAGTGTTCGCAAACTGCCCGTGAAACTGGATGTACCGTTGTTGGAGTATGCGGGAAACAGCCCACCGTAGCCCGTCTGCAGGACAACCTGTTATTCGCCATAAAGGGAATAACTGCCTACCTGTACCATGCCCGTGAACTGGGTTACACTGATGACGAGGTGGATGCCTTCCTAGAAAAGGGATTCTTTTCCACCCTGACCAACGTCAACTTCGACCCCCAGGAATTTGTAAAACTGGCCCTGGAAGCTGGTCAGATGAACATCAAAACCATGCAACTACTTAAAAAGGCCCACATTGATAATTACGGCGAACCAGTACCCACCGAAGTACCAGTGGGATCAGTTAAAGGCCCTGGTATCTTAGTCACCGGCCACAGCCTCCAAAACCTGGAAGAACTTTTAAAACAGACCGAAGGAAAAGGAATAAACATTTACACCCACTCGGAAATGCTACCAGCCCACGGATACCCTGGACTTAAAAAATACAAACACTTGGTGGGACAGCTGGGAGGTCCCTGGTTTGACCAGAGGGCAACCTTCTCCAAATATCCGGTGGCTATCCTGGGAACCTCAAACTGCGTGCTGCTGCCTAAAGAGGAATACAAAGAAAGAATGTTCACCAGTGGAGTAGCCCAATTACCAGGAGTGAAACACATTGAAGACAACGACTTCACCCCGGTTATTGAAAAAGCACGAGAACTACCAGAACTAGAAGATGAACCAAAAGACACAGTACTTACAACTGGATTCGGAGCATCCACCGTCCTGTCCCTGGCACCAAAGATCAAAGAACTGGTAGAGGCCGGCAAAATTAAAAGATTCATCCTGGTTGGCGGATGTGACTCTCCCAAACCTCAGGCCAAATACTACCGCGAATTTGTGGAGAAACTCCCCCAGGATGTTGTGGTGCTAACCTTAGCCTGTGGTAAATACCGGTTCAATGATCTGGACCTGGGAAACATTGAAGGGGTGCCTCGCCTGATAGATCTGGGACAGTGTAACGATGCCATAGTTGCCGTGGACATTGCCCTGGCTTTAACCGAACTATTTGGTGTGGAACTGAATGAACTACCCTTAACCATAGTGTTAAGCTGGATGGAACAAAAAGCCGCCGCTATCCTCTGGAGCCTACTGGCCCTAAACATGAAAGGAATGTACATAGGACCAATATTACCCGGATGGGCTAACGATGAAATAATCAACATCCTTGTTGAGAATTACGACCTTAGACCAATCGGAGATCCAGAAGAAGATATAAAAACCATAATGGGAGAATAAAACCTCCCATTTTTACTATTTTGAAGGCACCAACCCTTAATAATCATCAACATTGGTAACCGTAGAATCTGAAGTTAATGAAATCATTTAAGTTAAATAAAATTCCAATCAATGGTAAATACTGAAGATTAAATGAAGATTTAAGAGGGTTTAAAATGGATATAGTTCAAATGGAAAATACCCCGGTAGCTGACACTCCCCATAAAGTTGATGTCCGCAAGTTGTATGACACAGAAAACGCCACGACTGTGCATATAACCCTCCAACCTGGAGAATCACTTAAAAAACACATAACACCCGTTGATGTTTTCTTCTATGTTCTAGAAGGTACAGGCATAGTGGAAATAGGGGATGAAAAAAAAGAAGTGGGAAAGGATACTTTAATTGACAGCCCCGCCCGTATTCCCCACTGCTGGTACAATGAGAGCGAGAATGTGCTGCGTTTTCTGGTGGTAAAAGTTCCCCGACCCACTACTGAAACCAAGTTACTGTAACCACCCCCACAAGACCTACTAAATGTTAAAGGAGGATCAAAATGCCTAAAAAAGAAATTGATGAAGACAAAGCTTTCGAACAGGCACTGAAGGGCAAAATGGGCTGGAAATGTTCCTGCTCACTGGACATTGTTGATAAAAAATCATCCCTACACGATGTTACCTGTAAAAAATGTGGCCGGACCTTCAAGACCGACCGTGATACTGATATGTGTATCCGCTGTGAAAGGGGACAGTAAAATAAAAGAATTCAGGATGAACAATGGTTGAAAATAATATAACTCAACGTGACAACCCGGAAAATGAAAACCTGTCCATCGAACTTTTTGCCACCACCCAGGGAGTGAAGGCCATTAAAAGCCCGGTGAGGGTAAAAATTCTATCCATGCTACGTGAAGGTGATCTCAGCTTTGATGAACTGGTTAAATTTTCTGGCCGGGCTAAATCAACCGTGTCCAGCCACCTCAAATCTCTGTCCAGGGAAGGAATAATTAACTCACGGGTAGATCCCTACGATGCTAGAAAGAAGATTTTCTTCCTGCAATCAGAATACATTGGCAAAATACAACACCAGCAGCTCCAGGAAGATATTTCCGCCTACATCCAGAGGTACATTTCCAGTGAAAATGATCCCTTTGAGTTCTTCCGACTGATATTTCACACTATCCGAATTTCCATGCTCACCCAGGGAGTGGACATAGACCCCATACTCCACGAAGCCGGTTTAAAGGTAGGAACTGCCTTGTATGAGAAAGTTAAAGACCCAGAACTGGATAATTTCCTGGGAAATATTGGCCGGTTCTGGCAGACCCATAGCCTGGGTACAGTGGAAGTTAAAGGCCTGGATCCCCTCACCATCAAGGTACAGGATTGTTTTGAATGCAGTGGCCTACCATACCTTGGTAGACCAGCCTGTGCATTTGATAGTGGTATTCTTGAATCATTATTCAGTCTGTATAAAAATGAATCAACCAAGGTTAAGGAAACAAAATGTTACGCCCTGGGAGATAAATATTGCCGTTTCGAAATCCAATAACCAGGGGGATAAAAAATTAATTATAGTGGGGAAGATATGATGGTGAAAACCATAATTTGATTAAAAGGCAGATCTCAATATAAAAAACTAACAACTTATTCTAAAGAACCCCTGAATCTTGTTTTAGCCGCCAGCCATCTTATTTGACGGTTTTTAAGCCTTAAATACCCCACATCTTCCTTGACAAATTCATTGATAATTCCCTGCAGTACACTTTCTTCAATGAAATCATGGATAATCTTCAGTAACTCCTCTTCCTTGATGTAACTACTGTCACTGAAGTTTTTAACCAGGATCTCTTCTTCCATCATACCACCAGGAGATAATTCTGGTACTATTATCTATTAACCCATATATATTTTATCAATTTTAGATACAAGACTGCCAAACTATAGTTTAAATATTTCCAGGTTAATTTTCCATTAGTCTTACTTTCAAACTGTCCAAGGACATTAAAACGTTTTAAAAATTCACTTTATTCAAGTTAGCTAAATACAAACCATTTTAGGGAATAAATATGAATATTAATGAGATTATTGGAATTTAAAAATTAAATAAGTAGTTAAATTTCATTAGTTTTTTAAACACCCTTCTTTTCCAGGATTTTTTCATGGACGGCCTTCATCAAAAGTGCGTCTTTTTCCAAAAAGGGAGTTTCACATATGATGGTGGCGTTCCATCCTCCATCCACCAGTACTTCCAGTAATGGCTCTAATGGAGGGCCGTATTCCATTTCCTGGAGAACATGGTGTTTTCTTTCACCAGCATCAGTGTATTCAATCCTGGTGAAGTGACAGTGGAGTGTTTCCGGGTTTTTTACCATTGCCCCCAGTTCATCCTCTAATTTACTCAGTATCCGGTGGTATTCATCAGTTCCCTTCACGCAACCTCTTCCCCGGGCATGTACATGGGCAAAGTCTATGGTGGGAGCAAAGTGTGGGAAGGACCGGCAGATTTCAATGATTTCATCCAGACTACCCAGTTGAGACCTTTTTCCAGTGGTTTCCGGTGCGAAGGTGAATTTTTTTATTCCCAGGGAATCCAGTTTCTCCAAAAGATCATTAATGGCCCCCTTGCATCGCTGCATTGCCTCCTGGGGCGTGTATTTTGTGTAAAATCCCGGATGGAAAACAATACGATAAGCATCCATCCACTCTGCTGCCCGGGCTGACTGAATCAACCGTTCAATGGATCTTTCCAAGACATCATCCTTTTGCGCCGATAGGTTGATGTAGTAGGGGCCGTGCATGGAAATCTTCACACGGTTATTTCGGGCATTTTCACCCAGTTTAAGACCGGATGGTTTCTGAATCTTCACCCCGTAGGTGGCCTGATATTCATAGGCATTTAAACCCAGGCCACGGATGTAGTCACAGACATCTACTGTTTGACCGTTAAATCCCAGGGGATTGCCTGCCGGGCCGAAATTTATCCTGTTTTTCATGGTATCCTTTAGAATAATAAAATGGTTAAATTTTTAAATAATTATGGGGTTTTATTTTATTTCAGACTCTTCCATGACCTCGACAAAGGCAATTAATGCTGCCACAGCTCCTTCAGAACAGGCCACCACCCATTGTTTGATTCCTCCGGTTATATCTCCTGCAGCGTAGATTCCTGGAAGGTTAGTTCGCTGGTGCTTGTCAGTTACAATGTAACCTTCTTTGTCAAGTTCCACACCCGCACTCTGGGCTACTTTATTGAGGGGTTCTTCTCCCACGGCAATGAATACCCCATCAGTTGGTAAATCCTTCTTTTCTTGGGTTTTACGGTTTAGGATGGATACACTGTTGACTACCACTTCACCATTTATCCCTTCCACCACCGAATCCCATATCACCGGGATTTCATGTCCTTTTAATTTGTTCTGAAGGTATTTTTCAGCCCGCAGCTCGTCTCTTCGGTGTATGATGGTTACATCGCAATCCAGGTCATTTAAATAAATTGCTTCCTGAACTGCAGCATTTCCTCCACCCACCACCACTACACTTTTTTCCTTGAACAGGGGTCCGTCACAGGTGGCACAATAAGAGACTCCTCGACCCAGGAATTCATACTCACCTGGCACATTCAGCCGTCTGTGATGACTTCCGGTGGATATTATTACTGACTTGGCCCGATATTCTCCCTGAGAGGTGGTGAGGGAAATATCGCCCGGACTATTTTCCCTAATTTCCTTAACTTCTTCCATGTTCCTTATGGGGATGTGTTTTTCCACCTGTTTTCTCATCTTTTCCAGGAGTTCTTTCCCCGATGTCACTTCAAAACCAGGATAATTCTCCATCAAGGGTACCATGTAACCTGAACCTGCTCCAGTCATTCTTTCCAGAATTACTGCGTTCATTCCCTGCCTTCCAGCATATATTCCTGCAGTTAAGCCTGCCGGTCCCCCACCAATGATAACCAGATCGTATTCTTCCATTTGAAACACCCCTACAGATATTTCTGTATCTCTTCCTTCAATAATTTGTTCACTAATTTACCATCGGCTTTTCCCTTGAGTTGTTTCATGGCCATCCCCATCAAGGAGCCCATGGCACCCATTTTCCGTTCCTCAATCAGGTTTTCATGGGAAGATACCAGTTCCGCGATTATGTTCCTGACATTTTCCTCAGAAAGCATCAAAAGGTTTAAATTACTGGCCGATTCTTCGGGAGTCCAGTCTTCCTTTAAAACTCCAACCAGTACCTCGGAAACCGCATCCTTGGATATTTTGTCCTGTTTCAGTAACTGGAATGTTCCCTTCAAATGGCTGCCCGGGAGGTTATCCACATCCAAACCTTCTCTTCTGAGTTCTTTAAGGGTGTAAGCCAGTAAGGAAGCTACAGTTGTGGGTTCAACCCCACATTCAGCCACTATTTCCTCGAACTGTTCCACCCGATCCTGGCGCACTAGCTGATGTGCTAAATCTTCACTCAACTTGTATTGGGCTATTATACGGGCCTCCTTTTCTTTGGGAAGTTCGGGTAAATTGTTCTTAACATGTTCCAGGAGCTCGGAAGCTACCACCTGAGTGGGGATATCTGTTTCCACGTACATCCGGCTGGCCGTAGGCAGTGGCCTTAAATACTCGGTGTTGGCATCATCCAGGGCCTTCCGAGTCTCCTCGGGAACACCATCCACAGCCATTCTGGCCCTTCTTTGAACCTCTTCCAGGGCATTTTGCGCCTTTTCTGCTTCATCAGCCACCAGTATAAAGGCATCATCGGGACCAATCTGTAAAAAGGTGTTAATATTTTCCACTTCCGGGGAGGTTATTCCATAGGCCGGAAGTTCATCAGTGTGGAATATACCGGCCACACCCATTTTTTTGGCATAACCAGCCAGTTCTGTTCCGAATCTTCTACCGGGCTGTAATTCTTTACCAATCAAACCTTTATAACCATTCAATTTAATGGCTAAAACTTTTCCACCCTTTTTAATGGCCTTAGAAATGATTTTCGATTCAGTATCCTTTAATAGCTTATTTAGGTCATGTATTTCTTCTTCAACTGTGGCTTCCCTTTTCACCAGTTCATCCCTGATTTTCAGGAGGCGGAGCTGTCTTAGGACTTCATTTTCCACCAGTTGTTCCATGGAATCCAGGTCCTGAACTCCTTTCACTTCAACCCGGGCACCTTCCCTGATGGATATGTTGAGATCCTGGCGTATGGTTCCCAGACCCCTTTTCACCCGGGTACTGCGCAGTACCTGGCCGATCTGATAGGCCACTTCCCTTACCTGTTGGGGGTGGTTCATGGATGGATCGGTGGTTATCTCTAAAAGAGGTATTCCCAACCTGTCCAGACGGAATTCCACCTTCCCTTTCCGTTGTCCCATTCTCCGGGCAGCATCTTCTTCCAGACAGAGGTTTTCAATTACCACCCGACCGTAGGGAGTGTCCATATGTCCCTGAATTGCCAGTAACCCTGTTCTCTGGAATCCTCCTGTGTTACTGCCATCAATCACCTGTTTTCGCATGGTGTGGAATTCATCCACCACTTGCATGTTGAGGAGGGTGGCAATTATAAGTCCTATCTCCAGTGCTTCCTGGTTCAGAGGATGCGGTGGTTCATCATCAGTCTCCACCAGACAGGTATGGTAAGGATAAGCATCATAGAGGAAGGTGAGTTCACGGCGTGACTCTTCAAAGGCCGCCCGATCGATTTTACCCAGTTCACTCTGGGTGGGCCTTAAATATCTTAAAACCCTGTATTCTGGTTTTTTATCGGTAAGTTCGCATTCACAGGGGCAGAACAGTTTTTGAGCTGTGTTAAGTTGTTGGTGTATTTCCAAACCCATCATAAGGCCCAGTTCTTCGTAATCAATATTTTTATCCATTTAAATCACCATGACTCCATCCTATTCCCCGTAGTCCCTTAAAAAGTATTTTGAGGAGGATTTTTCATCCATTTCCCCTTTCAGGTTAGTTTCCATGATCTGTTTAACCTCTTGGTATTGGCTGGTCTGTCCTAAGGCCCATACCAGTTTAACATAGGCAGTTTCAGGCAGCATGTCCCCCACCGGTATAACACCAGAAGATAGGAGTTTACGACCGGTACTGTAAACATTAAGGTTGGTGCGGCCATAGAGGCACTGGGAAGTCATGACCACCGGAATGTTTTCCTCATCTGCCCTCTGTAATGATGGTATCAGGTTATCTGGACAGTGCCCCAGACCAGTTCCTTCCATTAAGATACCTTTGTACCCTTTATCGATATGGTAGTCCAGTAGTTCAGCAGCTATCCCCGGATAGCTTTTTATAAAGCCCACCTTCTCTTCCAGTGTGTCGTTGATTTCCAGCTGGCATTCTCCTCTCTGGTGGTAGGAGAATTGTTTATCAATGATTTTCACCTTCCCATCCTTTACTTTGGCCAGTGGGGGGCTGTTAATACTGTTGAAGGTGTCCCTACGGCTGGTGTGCATTTTACGCACCCGGGTTCCCCGGTGAATGTGGACCTCATTATCGTTTTCTGTGGCGTGCATGCAGACTGTGACCTCGGCTATGTCTGATTTGGCCACAGCCACCGAGCTCATCAGGTTTAAGAATGCATCAGATGATGGTCGATCCGAACTTCTCTGGGCACCGGTGATTACAATGGGCACCGGTGATTCCAGGATGAAACTCAAGGCAGCAGCAGTGTAGTGCATGGTGTCTGTTCCGTGGGCGACCACTACGCCATCAGCTCCCTGGTTTATTTCATCCGCCACCGAGCGTGCGGCCTGGACCCAGAACTCTGGTTTCATGTTTTCACTGAGGATGTTCATTATGGCCTTTCCACTGATGTTGGCCTCATCCAGTAACTCCGGAGTAGCCCTCAAGAGGTCATCAGCGGTGAATGCCGGGTGAACTGCCCCGGTTTTGTAGTCAATGATGGAGGCCACTGTCCCCCCGGTGGATATAATAGATACATCCAATTTTTCCGGATCCTTCTCGATTTTTAGGGGAGGTAAATTTATTTCCGGTTTTTCTCCCCTTTCCAGGAGTTCAACTTCTGCCTGGTCAATGGCAATGCCCACATTGTATCCGCTGTCCATTTTAAGTACAACATGTAGTTCGTCAGCATCTTCAGCCCGGTCCAGAAGCATACCCCTGTATTCTACATCATCCTTTTTTACGCAGATAATGTCTCCAATGGAAATATTTTGTGACTCTAAAAACTGTTTAGCTCTTCCACGATAGCTCATAGCATCCCTCTAATTCTCAGTATAATCTAATTCTAGTATAAATTTAGAAAACTTTGACAAATAAATGTAATTTGACAGATTAAATTAAGTCATACACTTGTATATGATTTAGGGTTAATTCAATCTATCTCCCTTCCTTCATAAATTATCCACCACTAACACTAATTCACTCTAGCTATGCCTAATCAATAAGAACGGGTTATGAGATAAAAAAAGTAAGGGTAATTGAAGGATAATTTTAAGGTTTTATTTAAGATTAATTTATATAAAAAGGTATAAGTGGAAAAAAAGAATTATAAATTTATCTCCTGGTTTAAAACACGTATATTTCGAAATTTTGAGACTATTAAAGTCCTCTTAATTCCTTTTCCGGACCAGTTATACAGAATAGATCATTTTTAAGTTCCAGTTCCTCGGCTACTTCACATTCCTGGCAGATACAATCATCTTCTTCCAGTTTACACTTGGATAGTCCCAGAATGCAGTACAGTCCTTCGTAATTTTTCTCGGCACACTGGTTGTACATGGGGCAGTCCGGACAGATACAGAGATCACCCATTTCATCTAAAAGTTTTTTCCCTATTTCCTCATCAGACAGACCTTCAGAAGCCAATTCTCCCATTTTTTCCTCGAATTTGTCCATTTAATAATCCTCCAGATATTATTAATTGAGATACTCTGGTTAATTTCTCATCAATCCAATTTTATATCTATTCCCACTGGGCAGTGGTCCGAGCCCATTACATCGGAGAGTATGAAGGAAGATTCAATGTTATCCATGAATTCCTGGTTTACAAAGAAGTAATCCAATCTCCATCCAACGTTTCGGTCCCGGGCACGGGTTCGGTAACTCCACCAGGTGTAGTTATCAGCATCCTGGTTGAATTCCCGGAAGGTGTCCACGTAACCATGGCTGAGGAATCGGTCAATCCATTCCCGTTCAATGGGTAGGAATCCGGATATTTTTTCGTTTTCTTTAGGGCGGGCTAAATCTATTTCTTTGTGGGCGGTGTTCACATCCCCGCAGACTACGATGTTACGTCCTTCTTCCTTAAGAGCATCGGCGTAGTCAAGGAAGGAGTCGTAAAAGTCCATTTTATACTGGAGCCTTTCCGGGGACATCTTTCCGTTGGGGAAGTAGATGTTAAAAAGAACGAAATCCCCGTAGTCGGTTATGAGTGTGCGGCCTTCATTATCGAAGTTGGGGATACCCAGGCCTTTTTGTACTTTTTCCGGTTTTAGGGCGGTGTAAGTGGCCACACCACTGTATCCCTTGCGTTCTGCTTCTGAGGTATAGAGATCATATCCTTCCACATTCCGGATATTGGCTGGAAACTGTTTGTAAGTGGCTTTAGTTTCCTGGATACACAGTATATCGGGTTTACTCTCCATAAACCAGTCTTTAAATCCTTTACGATGCACAGCCCGGATTCCATTAACATTCCATGAAAGTATTCTGATTTTCCGCAAAATTTCCACCTCTAACCTTAAGACTAAGTTGAATTTAATTTTAGAGTTCAATTTTTATAATTATTTTTTTTATAAATATTCCCGCGATTACCATCTTCCTCTGATATCTCACTCTAATTAGAATTCTAAACTACCATTCTATGATTTAAATCATCTTTTACTTTCCACCAGGGCCCGTAGTTTATCTTTGTCCAGTTTCCTCTGGTAGAGGGGTGTTTTTTCATCCTGGTAAACCGTAAGGTTTTCTTCAAAGGTACTCTTATCAGAGTTCTGGTAGAATATTCCCAGGGGGTACTCTCCGGTTTCCGTGGCCCTCTGGAAGGCCAAATTTCTGTCGTGGGAGTCATGGTCATCTTCTAAGTAATAGGTGTGTTCCCGGAACCAGTCCCGGGTGTTAACCTTGTTAAACGAGACACATGGTTGGAATATGTCCACCAAGGCATAGCCTTTATGTTTTATGGCGGCTTTAAAGATTTCAATGGATTGTTTACGGTCCCCACTAAACGCTCTGGCCACAAAGGAGGCATCAAGAGCTATGGCCACTGCCAAGGGATTGAATGGTTCCAGGAATACCCCATCTACCTGTAATGGTGTGTTGAAGTCCCTCTGGCTGGTGGGTGATGCCTGTCCCTTGGTGAGGCCGTAGACCATGTTGTTGTGCACCAGGTTGGTGATGTCCAGATTACGGCGTATGGTATGCATGAAGTGGTTTCCCCCCTCCCCGTACATGCAACCATCACCACTGACATCAATAACTGTTAATTCAGGATTAGCTGCCTTTATAGCGGTTGCCGGAGATAGTGACCGGCCATGAAGTCCATTGAATACGTTTCCTTTAATGTAGTGAGGAAGTTTACCCGCCTGTCCAATACCCGATACGAAAACCAGGTTTTCTGGTTGTATTTCCAGTTCAGCCAGGGTGGCTTTGAGGCTGCGTAGTATGGATAGATTACCACAACCCGGACACCAGGCCACATCCGCATCCGGCAGGTCGAAATCCCTTGGTTTCATCTATAACACCTCCCCTGAAGTCTTACCATGACCACCCGGGCCACTATCTTCTATTCCCATGAACTGCAGGAGTCTTTTTTCCACTTCCTCCACAGAGAAGGGCATTCCATTGTATTTTAAGTATTTTTCCTGTATTTCCAAGCCAGTTTCCAGTTGGATGATGTTGGCCATCTGGCCATGGGCATTGTTCTCCAGGATAATCACATCTTCTGCCTTCTCCAGATAGTTTGTAACACTACTGTGCAGAGGATAAACCTGTTTTAAATGAAGGAAACTGGTCTCCCCGGAATCAGGGTTTAAACCTTTTTTACGGATATTTTCCAGTGCCTCCCTTATAGGCCAGTAGGTAGAACCCCATCCTAGTACCAGGTTCTCATAGTCTTCTGATCCCACCAGTTCCGGGGTCAGAGCATCTTTTCTGATATGTTCCATCTTTTTAAGCCTTTTATCTACCATCTGTGTCCTTATTTCAAGGTTTTCCGTGATGTGGCCCTCCTCATCATGTTCATCGGAATCTAATATCACCAGGCCATCCCCATATCCTGGTATTCCCCGGGGTGTGACCCCATCCTGGGTGATCAGGTATCTTCTATAGTTAGGAGTGGTTTTAATGAGGTAATCTTCGTTTTCCACTTCTTCCAGTGGCAGTGAGGGTATGTTATAGTAACAATCGGCAAAATACTGATCAGACAGTATAAATACGGGTATTTGATATTTATCTGCCAGGTTGAAGGCCCGCTGAGATAAAGTGAAGGCATCTTCCAGTTTCCCCGGGGCAAATATGATCCGGGGAAATTCACCTGTCCCGGAGTAAAGGGCTAAATTTAGGTCTTCCTGGCTGGTCCTAGTGGGTAATCCCACTGCGGGGCCGGGTCTTTGACCGAGATAGATGACCACCGGTGTTTCGGTCATTCCAGCCAGTCCTACTCCCTCTTCCATCAGGGCAAATCCACTTCCCGAGGTGGCCACCATACTCCGTGCTCCGGCATAGGATGCACCCAGTGCCATGTTGATGGCGGCTATTTCATCCTCGGCCTGTTCGTATACCAGTTCAAAGTCGTGTGCATTACCGGCCAGGAAGGCCTGGAGCGGGGTGGAGGGAGTCATGGGATAGGATGACATAAATTTACATCCCCCAGCCAAACAACCCATTCCTGCAGCATCAGTACCACTCAAGAGGAGTTCATCACGTACCGTGGAATGAGCCTCCAACGAGAGCTTAACCTGGTTTTCTTCAGATTCCATCAAACCTTTACCGAGGGTGTATCCTGCTTCTCCTGCTTTTAAATCGTTCTGAAGTATTTCCGGACCTTTACGGGCAAACATATCACTGATCAATCCATCAAAAATCTCCTTGGGAATATCTAACAGGCAGGATAGTGCTCCGGCAGCAATGACATTAGCGTATATGAGCCCGCCAATATCTTCAGCAGTTTCCATAAGTGGAATCTCAATAAAATTAGTATTTAAAGTGGGTAAATTATTTTCAGATTCTCGTGCAGACTTAATATGCTCTGGGTCCCCTATAATTACCGTTTTTGGAGAAATTCTGTCTTTAAGATGATCTATAGCTCCGTAGCTCAGTGCCAGTAAGATATCGATGCGGTCCACATAAGAGGCAACCCGGTCTGATGAGATTCTTATTTGGGTGGAGTTTTCACCTCCCCTGACCCGGGACATGTATTCTTTGGTGGAAAAGATATGATATCCCGTCTGTTTAACTGCCTGGGCCAGTACTGCCTCTACTGTCTGGATTCCCTGGCCGGCTTCACCACAGAGAACAATGGAAATATCTTCTTCTTTTAAAAAAACAGACATTATTTACCCCCTTGAAAATTATCCCTGTATTACTCCTATTTAATTTACTTAAATTACACTACTCTAAGGTTTTATTTATTCTAATATTATGTTCAGCAATTTACTTAAAATTTGAGTAATCACGAATTTCTTAAGTTCGGGAAAATAATAAATAAATGAGTCAAAGGGATTAATTAATAAAATATAATCTCTTAAAATCCTGTAAAACGAATTAAAATAAATTAAAATAGCCAGATACTTTGAAAAAATAGATAGAAGGGGAATGACATTGTTCCCCTAGTTTTATGGTTATTTTTTAAGGTTATCCCGTGCCCATTGGGCACCGGCTTCCAGTATTTCCAGGTTGGCGGGTATCAGTTGGGGTTTCCGGCGGAAAGTGTGCTCCACTGCTTCGGTGAAAACATGTGGGGGAAGTCCGGTTAATCCCAGTTCCATTATAACTCCCAGCATGGCAGTGTTAGCCGCTCTTTTAACACCGTGGTCCTTGGCTATTTTCCGGGCGGGTATGGCCAGGGTTCGGAGTCCTTCAGGAGATTCGAATTCACCGATACTGCTTTCGTAGATGATGAGTCCACCTTCCCTTACTTTGGATGCAAATTTTTCCAGTGAAGGCTGGTTAAGGGCCACCAGACCATCGGAAGTTTGCATCACCGGGGAACCAATTGGTTCTCCAGATACGATCACCGTGCAGTCCGAGGTTCCACCCCTCTGTTCTGGTCCGTAGGAAGGGTACCAGGAGACGTGTCTCTGGTCATTACAGGCTGCCTGGGCCAGAGTTAGTCCCATGCTTAAAACGCCCTGACCTCCGAATCCGGCTATTCGAACCACCTTTCGGGGGAAAGATGGATCGTTGCGAGCTTCCCAGGAAGTATCCTTTTGAACTTCGAATATTTCTTCCAGTGCACCTTGTGAAAAGTCACTCTGGGCCCGGCACAGGGGTTCTACTTCGTTTCTTCGGTCTCGGAAATTTTTAAGGGGGAATTCTTTGGCCATTTCATCATTGATGAAATTTTCAGTGGCCTGGGCATCCATCCGGAGATTGGTGGGGCAGGGGGAGAGCACCTCCACAAAGGCGTATCCTTTACCATCTCTCTGGACTTCCAGAGCTTTTTTCACCGCTCTTTTGGCTCGGCGTATGTTTCGAGGGTCGGAAACTGAAACACGTTCAATGAACACTGGAGCATCTAGGTTGTCCAGTAATTCGGCCATGTGCATGGGATAACCCATGTAACGGGGGTCACGTCCTGTGGGACAAGTTACGGTGACTTCTCCCACCAGGGTGGTGGGGGCCATCTGTCCACCGGTCATTCCGTAGACCGTGTTGTTTACAAAGAAAACCGCCATTTTTTCCCCACGATTGGCAGCCTGGATGGTTTCGTTTAATCCTATGGAGGCCAGGTCTCCATCTCCCTGGTAGAGCATTACCACGGCATTCTCTTCCACCCGGGATAGTCCAGTTCCCACTGCTGGTGCTCGGCCGTGGGCTACCTGTACATGTCCGCAGTCAAAGTAGTAGTAGGCGAAAACTGCACATCCCACTGGACTGGTCATTACTGCCCTGTCCTGTATGCCCAGTTCGTCCAGGGCTTCTCCTATGAGTTTGTGCAGTATTCCATGACCACAGCCCGGACAGTAGTGGGTGGCAGTAGGTGCGCTTCCTCCTTTACGAGGGAATTCATCCAGCATGGATTCTGGTTTTTTGAGGATCTTTTCCTCCATCTCTGTAACCTCCTCTTGAACCAGTTTCTTATCAGCGTTCATAGCTTATCACCTGCCATTTCATGGATCTTGTCTACTATGCTCTTTTGATCGATGATGTTCCCACCCATACGGTTGACCAGTTCCACTGGACGCTGGCAGCCAATGGCCAGGTTGATGTCTTCCTTCATCTGTCCGTTACTCATCTCCACTGCTAAGAACTGGCAATCCTTACTGGTGGATAGTTCTCTTAATGGTTTTTCTGGGAAGGGGAACAATGTTTTTAGGCGGAATAATCCGGCTTTTATGCCTTCGGCCCGGACCATGTCCACTGCTGAACGAGCCACACGGCTGCTTATTCCGTAGGCCACCAGGATTATCTGAGCATCATCCAACAGGTACTCCTCGTAGTCCACCTCGTTTTCACGGATGGTCTGGTACTTTTCCTGTATACGGTAGTTGAAGTCTTCCAGCTGGTTAAAATCCAGGAATATACTGGTTACCAGGTTTCCCATTGTTTCCTGGTTTCCACGGACAGCCCAGGACTCATCATAGGTTGGTTCGATGGCTTTCTCCGGGAACTGGAGTCGTTCCACCATCTGTCCCAGTACTCCGTCGGCCAGCACCACCACGGGGTTTCGGTACTTTTCTGCCAGTTCAAAGGCCTTGATGGTGAAATCGCACATTTCCTGAACTGAGTTGGGGGCCAGGACAATGTTATGGTAGTTACCATGACCTCCGCCCTTAACTATCTGATTGTAGTCACCCTGTTCCGGTCCGATGTTTCCCAGGCCAGGTCCAGCACGCATGATGTCCACTATGACACATGGGAGTTCTGCTCCTGCCAGGAAAGACATTCCTTCCTGCATGAGACTGATTCCTGGTCCTGAAGAGGCAGTTATAACTCGGTGGCCCGCTGCGGCTGCCCCATAAACCATGTTTATGGAAGCTTCTTCTGATTCTGCCTGGACGAATTTCCGTCCCACTTTAGGGAAATACAGGGAGGCTTCGTGCAGTATTTCCGAGGCAGGAGTGATGGGGTATCCAAAGAAACCATCACAACCAGCGTACATGGCCCCGATAATAACAGCTGTGTTGCCTTTGATTAGCTGAATGGTCATTTCTATTCCTCCTCATCCCCTTTGATCTGTTTTTTGATTCTTTTTCTCCGAGGTATGTGAACTTCCACGGCCAGTGGTTCAGGACAGGTGTAATAACAGTCCCCACAGCCAGTGCATCCCTTTCCAGTGTACTCGGCATAATGGTAACCACGCTCGTTAATATCTTCACTCATTTTGAGGACACCGGCGCGGCAGGCGAGGATGCAACGTTCACATGCTTTACATTCCAGTTCATTGAATACTGGATATGGTTCTTTTTTATGGCTCTTCATGATTCATATCATCCCATTAATCTTGAATAGTATTTTTATCTTTTTAAACGATAATCTAAGTATTATATGGAATAAAAAAACTACAAATCGGGTTAATTTTAAAAAATGGTATTATCGCTCCATTTTTAAATGTAACCCGTGTCCTTTATTAATTACTGATTTTCATCCTTGGCCCTGATTTCCACCCTGCGGATTTTTCCACTGATGGTCTTGGGTAGTTCATCCACAAATTCAATAACCCGTGGATACTTGTAGGGTGCGGTTACCTTTTTAACATGGTTCTGGATTTCTTTTTCCAGTTCAGGGGATGGTTCATAATCACCAGTCAACACTATGGTGGCCTTTACCACTTGCCCCCTGACAGGGTGAGGTACTCCAGTTATAGCACATTCCAGGACTGAGGGGTGAGATATAACTGCACTTTCAACTTCAAATGGACCTATACGGTACCCTGAGCTTTTAATCATGTCATCGTTTCGCCCCACGAACCAGAGGTAGCCATCTTCGTCTTTCCAGGCAGTGTCTCCAGTATGGTAGTATCCGTCATGCCAGGCTGCATCGGTTTTTTCCGGGTCCTTGAAATATCCTCCAAAGAGGCCTGGTGGTTTTCCATCAGCGGTTTTTACTGTGATTTCTCCCTCTTCCCCTACATCGCATTCTTTTCCTTCGGGGTTCATGATCTGGATGTTGTATCCCGGGGATGGTTTTCCCATTGATCCGGGGCGGGGTGCCATCCAGGGGAAATTGGCGATGCAAACCACCAGTTCAGTCTGGCCGAAACCTTCCATCAGTTTTAATCCGGTGAACTCGTAGAATTTATTGTAAACTTCAGGATTCAAGGGTTCTCCGGCAGTAACTGCATATTCTAGGGTGGAGAAGTTGTACTGTGAAAGGTCTTCCTTTATGAGGAAGCGATAGATGGTTGGTGGGGCGCAAAATGTGGTTACCCCGTGGTGGGATGCCTTGTCCAACATTTTTGCCGCGTTAAATCTTTCGTAGTCATAGATGAATACTGCTGTGCCTGAAATCCACTGCCCGTATATCTGGCCCCACATAGCCTTGGCCCAGCCAGTATCAGCCACAGTGTAGTGCAGTCCGTCTTCCACAACGTTCTGCCAGTATTTAGCAGTTATTATATGGCCCAGGGGATAAGTGTGGTGGTGCATTACCATTTTAGGCAGACCGGTTGTTCCGGATGAGAAATAGATCAACGATATGTCCTGGTCACCGGCAGCTTCATCACCGGTTGGTCTCTGGAATTCAGGGGAGGCTTTTTCAAGTTCTTGGGAGAAGTTAAACCAGCCGTCTCTATCTTCATCACCTACCAGTGCCTTTAGAAGAGGAGTGTCTCCCAGTTTCTGGTGGGCTTCGTCAAAACATTCCGGTACTCCGTCCTCGCCTATGCACACCACCATTTTGATACCGGCATTTTTTATACGGTACACAATGTCCCTTGCTTTCAGCATGTGGGTGGCGGGGATGGTTATGGCCCCTAATTTATGTAATGCCAGAATACAGAACCAGAAATGGTAACGGCTTTTAAGAGTGAGCATTACCCGGTCTCCCTTCTTCACACCTTGTTGGGCGAAGAAGTTGGCTGCCCGGTCAGAATACTCTTTCATATCGCTAAATGTGAATATTTTTTCAGTATCATCGTTGCACCATACTAGGGCCACTTTTTCCGGGTAGAGGCGGGCGTATTCATCCACCACATCGTAGGCGAAGTTGAAGTTTTCCGGGGTCTTTATCCGGAAATTATCCTTAAAATTTGGATAAGATTCAAAATCAACCTGTGAAACGAATTTTTCAAGTAAAGATGACATTTTTATCACCAGTTATAATCTTGTATTATTAATTTTTAGATTTTTTTGAGTTAGGAGTGTTAATTTCAAGAACTGAATGTGTTTTGCAGTTAGAAACCATTTTCTCATACAATTTAACAATATTTACATTACAATGGCCAGGAATTTGGCTGTTTTGTTTTCCAGGGCTTCCATGGCGTGTTCATAAGAGGAATCGAAGAATATGGAATCTCCTTCGTGTAGAATTATCTCGTTATCGTGTATGTAAATTTTTAGGACACCCTCTAGCATGTAGTTAAATTCCTGTCCAGGGTGGCTGTTGGTTGATGGTTTGTATCCTTCACCTTTGGGTTCCACAGTAACGATGAAGGGTTCTGCTTTTTTGTGTATGAACTTTTCTGCCAGATTTTCGTACTGGTACTGTTTTCTACGACCTACTTCTACTCCTTTCCCTTTTCTGGTAACGCTGAAAATGTGCATCCTGGTTTCTTCACCAGTCAATAACAGGCCCATGTCTACTTCCATTTTCTGGGAGATTTCGAAGAGAATGCTAGCCGGGATATCTTTTTTCCCATCTTCATATTCCTGGTAGGTTTCCAGGGGAATTTTCAGGTGATCCGCCATTCCCTGAGCACTGATGTCTGAGAGCTCCCTAAGTTCTTTAATTCTCAGGCCAATTTCTTTCATCTTCTCATTCATAATTAAAACCTCACTAGGTTGGGTAAGCTTTTAAATGAAGCCTTTGGCTGGTTGCCAATGGTATTAAAACTAATAGGGGATTTATTCTAATTCATTCTATTAAAGATATATCTGTCCTAACCAGTATAAACATTTACACTCATTTTATAATGATTGTTAATGACAATTTTAATTGTGCTAGTATATATAAATTACTGGGTGCCCAGGGGTTCTTCCGATCCACAGGAACCAGTTAAATTAACATGGCATGAACCCTAATTATTAACAGGTAAGGGAATTAATCTCTACATTACCTATAATACAAAGAGAAAATAGGATTAAGGGGGATGAATATGGAACTTAACCTGAAAATTGTTAAATTGGAAGCACCAGAAGATTGTAATCTAATTTTAGGGCAGAGTCATTTCATTAAAACTGTGGATGATCTTTACGAAGCCGTGGTGAACACCGTACCCCAGGCAGAGTTTGGTCTTGCCTTTGGGGAAGCATCCGGGGATTGCCTGGTGAGGACAGCTGGGAACAATGAAGGGCTAGAAAATCGGGCAGGGGAAAAAATGTTGGAACTGGGTTGCGGCCATAGTTTTCTGATATTCCTGGCCAAGGCCTTCCCCCTAAATCTCACCCAGAGAATCAAGAGCGTACCCGAAGTGGTTAATCTTTTCTGTGCCACTGCCAATCCCGTAGAAGTACTGGTGGTAGAGACTGAACAGGGAAGGGGAATTGTTGGAGTGGTAGATGGTTTCAAGCCCACAAGTATAGAAACTGAAGATGATGTGGCCGGGAGGAGGAAGTTCCTTCGGGATATTGGTTACAAATTATAAAAACCCACCCCCTATTCCCCCTCCTTTTGTTAATCATCGGAGTATCTACCATAATAAACATCCCCCAGCTTGATTTTAATTTTTACAAGATAAATATGAGAGAAACAACCTATTCTGGTAACAGTGGTATTCCCAGTATAATCTTTAAATTTTATATCCTGCTAAAAACAACTATAATATAGCATAAACCAGTTAGGGGGTTTAAAAAACATGGCAAAAATCGCTTTTTATCGGGTTAGTGGTAGTAAAAAGAAAGATAAATTAATAGAAGTGGATGATAAGTACATAGGACTCCAGAACCGGAGAGAAGGGGCCTTAATTGTTAAGTTTAGAGGTCCTGAAGATGATTTAATGGAAATACATGATTTTTTCGATGCACTGGATGATGCCGAATCCGTACCGGTGGATATTGATAGCACCGGACCAGTAGAATATTATTTTCGGGGAATTTCACCCCTCAGCGATGAAACCGATGAAGGCTTTCCCATAAAAACCTTCGATGTAACTCTGCAATTGCGCCGGGAAATACTTTAGATACCCCATCTTCCTCAAATATTTTTTTATTTAATCCCTTTTTTTCAAATTCTCCGACAACACCAACCCTAACCGAATTTAAGAGTTTAAAGTATTAAGGAAGAACAATCCTAAGGAACAACAATCCACGTTAAGGCTTATTTAAGCATTTCCGCATTTTTCTGGAATATGGCCGGAATTTCTTCCGGATTTTCAAATACATTGGTGCTGTTCATTTTTGACAGGTTTTCCACGTGTTCTGCATCTTCTTTGGTTATGGTTAGCTCCAGATCCTTACCATTGGGGAGTTTAGTGGTGACAATACCCTCCCGGAAGTCAGTGGGCATGATGTAAAGGGGGGTGTTTGTTTTCTGACCCATTATGGCGGCGTTGGTGAGCAGGGTGTCAGCAATACGCAGCGAAATCTTGGCTACAGTGTTGGATGTGGCCGGGGCCACCAAGAGGAAGGCGTATCTTCCCAGCTGAATTTGTCCGGCCAGGAATGGAGCATTAGAATTAATTTCCGTCCATGTTTTGTCGAATTTAGTTTCCAGAGTGTTGGAAAGGTTGTAGTACTTTAAAACCTGGTCTCCTGCCTTGGAAATGAAGACCCTAATGTCAAATTGTCGGTGGTATTCATCACGCATCTGCTGCATGATCTCCACAGTTTCCACCAGTTTTTCACCGCTCCCGGTAATCCCCCAGGCAATTTTTCTTTTTTTGTTCATGAACATATTTTTGTTATAAATTCATAATTTATTTTTCTGTTTACCCGTGGAAAACATCTATGGTAAAAATCAATTCAATTACAACCCCTTCAATTACAATCCCCAAGGCATAAATATTAAAATCATCAAGAATAAACTAAATTAAAATCATCAAACACTGGAAAAAGTTGATTATAGAGAGATAAAACGATAATAATAAATATTAACCCCTTTAATCAGTGATTCAAGGCCATTTAATATGATAAAATAAATTTTGGTGGTGTTAAAATAACTGATAAAAAAATCATCAAAGAGAACACTCTTACCCCCGGAAAATCCCCGGAAAATTCTGATTCCCAAAATAAAGAACAAACAGAGAAGATCGAAACCTGCTATACCTGTGGTAAAAAGTTTGATATGAATAAGGATGATGGTAGTCGTTACCGTTACGGGAAATTCCCCCTGTGCGCCTATTGCGCTGAATTTTACGGCTTTTACTTCGATGATCCTGGACAAAAAAGAAGGGAATGAATTTAAAAAAGATTTAAGATTTGAAAAGATTTAGGAAAGAATAATATTAAAAACCAGTGGTTATTCCTATTAATTTCCTAAATGCTTATTAACCAGGGATATGCCCCATTCTGCCATTTTAGTGGCATCATCAATATTTTTAGCTTCGGCAAAGCATCGGAAGATAGGTTCAGTTCCCGAGGGCCGGATGATGAGCCATCCTTCTTCCCGGAATATCTTTACCCCATCCGTGGTGTCCACCTTATATTCCTGGGTGTCTTCCGCTATTTTATCCATTATTTCCTGTTTACGGTCATCAGGACATTCTACTTTCATTTTAACCGATTGGTAAGCAGGTAACTCTGAAACTAACTGAGAAAGTGGTTTCTGAGAGGTGGCCATGATTTCCACAATTTTGGCGGTGGATAATGCAGCATCTCTTCCTAAAACGAAGTCCGGGAATATAAGTCCACCGTTTTCTTCACCACCAAATAATCCGTCGCTTTCTTTAAGTTCTCGGGCTACCAGAAGGTCACCCACACGGGTGGCCTTTACTGTTCCCCCGTATTCTTCGGCTATGTCATAGATAGCCGTGGAAGTGGCCACAGTGGTTACTATGAGTCCTCCCTGGTTTTCCTGAAGTAACTGTTTTTCCACCAGGGCAAAGGTTTTATCCCCCATTACAAAGTTTCCTTTCTCATCGATACAGATGGTACGGTCGGCATCACCATCATGGGCGATTCCCAGGTCGGCACCAGTTGCTTTCACCGTCTTGATGAGTTCCTGCAGGTTGTCCTCAGTTGGTTCTGGATTTCTACCCGGGAAGGAACCATCGGGCTGGCAGTTGAGGGTGGTGACTTCACATCCCAGTTTGCGCAGGATGTAGGGCGTGGTGAAACAGGCTGCTCCACTACCACAGTCCACTATCACCTTTAAATTGGCCTTTTTAATGGCATCGTAGTCCACCCTCTGTATTACTTCATCGATGTACTCGTCAACCAGGCCAGGATTGGTGGTTACCTCACCTATTTCATCCCATTCCACCCGGTCCGGGTTTTCATTGAAGTACATGTCCTCTATTTTAAGTTCCATGTCCAGAGCTATGCCTATCCCGTCCTCATCCACGAATTTGATTCCATTGTACTGTGGTGGGTTGTGGGAGGCGGTGATTATCACTCCACCATCGTAGTAGTTTCGTACGGCGTACTGCACTGCTGGTGTGGGTAGTATCCCCAGATCAACTACCTGACATCCTGATGAAAGGAGTCCGGAAATAACTGCATGTTTTATGAGAGGAGTGGATGTTCGGGGGTCTCCACCTACTGCTACCCATCCCTTGACCAGTGTACCGTATGCTGCGGCCAGTTTGGATGCGAATTCTGGTGTTAACACTTGATTGGCAATTCTTCTAACCCCAAATGTTCCAAATAACTTTTTCATTTAATAACACTTCCTGTGAATCTTCATTCATGAATTAACTCATGTACCAATGTACAGACATAAATCAGAATCTATCTAGAGTATGGCAATTTATAGGTTAGATATCTACCCGCCAGACTTTATAATCTTTGTTCTGGTAAACCATAGTGAAATAACTGGGATGAGGTATGGGGGACTGTTCCACAAAGTATTCAATGTTATCTCTCTTAAGATCTTCAGGGGAGTAAGCTCCACTGTAGTAAAGGTTCCGATCAAGGCTCTTAACCATGCCCGGCTGATAACCTCCGGTAGAAACTGGTTGTCGTGATATGGAAACAATCACCGGATCCAGGCCTTCAGTGAGGGACATCACCACTCCCTTCCCATCACCATGGGCTGCAAACCATTGGGCCACATCCCTTTGAGAATCATGAACCATGGGTTTAACCGATAAAGCACAGAACAATCCGGAACAAACTGAAGATGCAATTAAAAGAACTATCAGTACTTTATACGCATTATGGTAAACTGATTTTTTGGATTTGACCGAATAGATGTACTCCATTCCCAGAGAAGCCATAATGACCACGGGAAAGACAGCAAAATTTAGTATCCTATCAATGAGGATGGAGAATCCCAGTAGATAAGCATTGCTTACTATTAACAGGAAAAGTACCCACACCCCAATTAAAATATTCTTAGGGGATAGTTTTTTATACCATTTTCCATTACTGTCCTTTTCTAATTCTTTAAACCCAATAACTATCCACAAAATGGCAAATATCAGTGCAGGTAATCCCAGGGTCTTAACCAGAATAAAAATATAATCTAAAACGCCAGGTAGCCTTGGTTGTGGGTTGTGGAAAGTGAAACCATATGCCATCAGTAGGGGCAACCACCACAAAGCCGCTACCAGGAGAGTGAATCCCAAAAACACCCATAATGACCGGTATTCCATATTATCCCTTCTTAACTTAAGGGCCAGTGTGAAAAGCAGGACCACACCCAGCATTACCAGGCCAGCCAGATCATGGGTTAACATCATCATCCCGCTGAGAATACCACCTGAAACCGCGAATTTTAAACCATCACCTTCCAGTGCACGATAGTAAAGGTAAATCGCCAGGGGAAATAGAATTAAGGCCATGGTTTCTGGTAGGGGTAACATGGCCCGGTGAAAGACTGAAGTGAAAAACAGAAAGAACCCGGCAGTTAACGCCACCCGCAGGTTGTATAATTTTTCCACCACGTAAGTGAATGATAAAACCAGGGAAAATGCAAAAATGGGCTGTATCCATCGGGATACTTGAAAAGGATCCACTTTAAACAGTATAGCTAGGGAAGCGAGGAGATAATGGAAAAGTGGGGGATAGAAAATTGGTCGTCCAAAGGGGGCGTAGGTTAAGGGATCCCATAAGGTGAACCCCTGGGCCATGTAAAGCTTGGCCAGATGGACATGGTAATAAATATCCCAGCTTAAGGGCCATTGATAATTTAAGGTAGGGATAAAAGCTAGAAATAATGCTAATATTGCCGGGATCAATAGCAAAAATGATTTATTACGGGTTAAATTGGAGTATTCCATAAACACACCTATTGAAGTTAAGATTAAATAGTTATTATTTACCTTGATGATTTAAATAGGTACCCAGTTCATTAATTTAAACAATTTTTACTAATAAGGTTATACGTATCGCACAGTCCAAAATAAAATGTTTTTAACCATTAGAATCCACTATTAATCCCGGTCAGCTGGAAAAAGACAGGAAAATGAGGGGTGTACTGAATGGGAAAAAGAATAACCAAAAAAATAGACACACTCCTAATTTAAATATTAAATAAAAGTACTTAAATTCATAATAAAGAATGTTATCGATGATCTAATAATTGATTAAAGGAATATAAATGAGGATTATAACTATTGTTCCCGCTTACAACGAAGAAAAAGCCATAACCAACGTGGTTGATGGTGCTAAGAAACACACTGATGTACTAGTTGTAGATGACGGATCCCTGGATGAAACCGCAAACCTGGCAAAAAATGCCGGTGCTGAAGTTTTAAAACATACCAAAAATATTGGAAAAGGTGCAGCTATTAAAACTGGACTTAAATATGCCATTGAAGAAGATTACGATATTATGGTTTTAGTAGACGGAGACGGACAACACGACCCCCAATGCATACCTCTCCTTTTAGATGGAATGGAAGGTGTGGATCTGTTAATTGGCTCCCGTTTCCTGGATATGGCCCCACAAAACATGCCCCTCCATCGTCGGTTTTCCAATGGCATTACCACTAGGCTCATAAGATTCGTAACCGGATACCATATAACTGATAGTCAGTGTGGATTTAGGGTGATATCCAAAAAGGCAGCCCCCCTCTTCACTGGAATATCCTACAATGACTATGTTTACGAGTCAGAAGTCCTGTGTAAGGCCTCAGAAAACGATTTGGTGGTGGCTGAAAAACCCATACAGTGCGTTTATGGTACGGAAAAATCCTATGTGCGTACCCGGCATGTGGTGCACTACCTCATGTTCACCCTGAAACTCCTGGTGCGTAAAATGCTGCGGAGGATCTGATCTTGAAAAAATACTATGTATTCCTGATAAGTATTCTCCTTCTGGCCCTCCTGGTAATCTGGATTGGCCCTCAGCAGATGTGGGAAATTATAAAAACTGCAAATCCATGGCTAATACTATTGGCCATTTTTATACACCTCTTTGTGGTGTGGATACGCTCCCTACGTTGGGGTTATATTATTAACCAGCCCCGGGAATTTAAGAAAAACTTCATTGTCAAAACCATAGGGCTTTTTGCCGGTAACTTCAGCCCCATGCGCAGTGCAGGGGAAGTGTTAAATGCAGTTGCCGGGAAAAAGATCAACGAAATAACACTTTCTGAGGGTCTTTCTGCTGGTTTAACTGAAAGATTCTTCGACGGGGCCATAGGGGCAATTTTATTATTGATCTGTGCTTTTTTACTCCCCAAAATAAGGGTTTTAGCCATTATGGGAGGATTAGCCTCTTTAGGACTTTTAATAGTCATTTACCTTATCAACTGGAGGGAAGATACCAGTATCTGGATTTACAACCGTATTCATTCCGTAATGCGTTTTCTACCCATCTCTGAGGAAGTGGTGGAGACCTTCTACCACAAGTTCACCGAGGGTTTACGCAGCATGATCGAATACACCAAAAGCTTCAGCAGTTTCCAAAATCTAATGGTGGTATTCCTGTTAACCAGTGCTTCCTGGATTCTGGAATGTGTGCGCCTGTACGTAGTATTCATGGCCTTCAATGTTGAAATCAACTTTGTAGCCATTATCATCATCTTCCTACTGGCCAATATAATTGGAATAGTATCTGCCCTTCCGGGAGGTATTGGTTCCATTGAACTGTCCCTCACAGGATTGTTCGTGCTCTTTGGAGTTCCCAGTACAGTTGGTGGAAGTATAGCCATGGTGGATCGTTTAGCTTCATTCTGGGTGGTTTCTGCCCTGGGAATTGTATTTTCAGCTTACTACGCCCGGGATATACTGGATGAGATCAAGGGGTACACCCTGGGTTTGAAAAAGAAAAATGGTTAAATGCGACGTCCGGGATTTGAACCCGGGTTGTAGGCTTGGGAAGCCCAAGTCTTAACCAGGCTGGACCAACGTCGCTCATCATTGATTTTATTTTTCTAATTTAAATTTTTATGGTCGGAAGATAAACAACCACCCTAACTGCCCAGGGTTTGCTATTTAAGCCATGAAAACTCTTTAATCTTTTAGAAAGACTGGCACGTGATTAGGCCACTATTTTAAGAGAACTGGCATCCTTGAGAACCAATTCCAGACTACCCTTGTATTCAGTGACCTTGCCCACAATTTTTATACGTCGCTGTGTGAGGCTTTCCAGGTTCACACTGGTCTTCTGGATTTCTGTTGCTGCACTTTCAAATACCACCACTTTGATCCTTCCAGTTCCATCCATAACCTCCAGAAAATAAGTTTCTCCCTTCTGGGACTGGCTGACCCCGGTGACCATCCCCTCAATTGAAACCTCCTTATCCAGCATTCCCCGGTCCATTTCTTTAATTTGAACTGTTTGAGGAGTTATAGAATTAGCAGAGGCTATCATACCCACTAATCCACAAATCGCCGTAAACAGGGCCACTTTAAAGATTTTCTTATCATCGATACCCACCATAGTATTACGTTATCTATTGTTATTAATAAATTTGTGGTAGTAGAATTTAAAAAAAAGTAGGGATTGATGGGATATAAAAAATGGATTAACTTTTCTCTGAGTTTTTGAAGATGGATTTAATTCTTTCCAGGGTGTCAATTTCATCCAGACCAATATCATTGCGGATCCTTTTAACCACCGGGAAACGTAGAGAGTAGCCAACCTCAGATTCCGGACTTTCCACTATCTCACTAAAGGCAATTTCCATGATTATAGAGGGAACTATCTTCACCTGTCTACCATCTTTGCTTTCGATAAGTGGTTCTACCATTTCTGAAAGTTCCAGTAAGGTTTTATCGTCCAGTCCCGTGGCAGCATAGGCCAGAGGTTTGAGTTTATCATCTTCATCCCGAATCGCCATCAGGTAGGAGCCAATTAAATGGGCACGTTTACCCTTACCGTAAGTGCCCCCAATCACCACCAGATCCAGGGTTTCTGGTTCGGCTTTTAATTTAAGCATCTTTTTCCCCCTTATACCCGGCATGTAGGGTGCCTGGGGGTCCTTGATCATGATACCCTCGTGACCCTGTTTAATGGAAAGTTCAAAGAGATCCTGGGCCCGATGAATCTCTTCCGGATGGACTTTAACCTGGGCCGAAAGCTCTACCCGGTCATTTTCCACTTTAACCAGTGATTCGAGTATTTTTCTCCTCTCCTGAAGAGGTTCATCCAGAGTGGGCTGGTGGTAGTAGAGTACATCAAACAGATAGATGGTTAACGGGATTTTAGAGACCATTTTATCGATTTCATATTTCCTTCGTACCCTCTGAAGCATGTACTGGAATGATATCGGTTTCCCATCCCTGCTGGCAATAATTTCTCCCTCAACAATAAAATCTTCGTGGGGGAGGGATTTTTCAATGTATTGTGTGATTTCTGGAAGGGCCAGGCTGATATTTTCCAGTCTTCTGGTGAATATGTCAATCTTATCACCGTGCCTGTGGATTTGAACCCTTATACCATCGTATTTAGTTTCACAGAGCGCCCATCCCATTTCCTCCACACTTTCCTTAATACCCGGGGATAACTGAGCCAGCATGGGTTTAACTGGTTTTCCAGGTTTTAAAGTTAATTTTTTCAATCCTTCCTCCCCTTCTTTCCAGGCCACAGAAGCCACCAATCCCATGTCGTTGGTTAACATGTGCGCCCTTTCGGCTACTTCAGTAGGGATGTTAAAGGCTTGGGAAATGGCATCACGGATGGTTCCCTCCCCCACACCTACCCGTAGTTCCTCCAGCACGGTGCGGGTGAGGTACTTAGCCTCTGAAGGTGACGCCGATGATAATAATTCCATTAAAAGGTCTATCTTCTTAAACTGGGCCCGGTTTCCAGAAACTTCCGCCATTTTCACCAGATTACGGTGTACCTTCTTTATGGTCAGTGGTCGGCTGAAAAGGGTCACCTGACTTTTCTTCTGGTATAACTCCTCAGCGGCCAGGCCAATATCCCCGGCATCACGCATCTGATTTTCCACCTCACCGGGAGAAACACCAACTGCCTTAGAAATGGCCTTCATCAGAAGTTTCGACCCTATCCCCAGTTCTTCCTCACTCCAGGTGGGGAAAATTCTGCCCAGGGACAGTAAAGTTACCATGGGGATGAGTTCCGGTTCTTCTTCTCCCACTTTAGCCAGAAAATTGGCCAAGATATCTGTTTTCTCCAGACGTTTGGTGGTAGAGTCCAGATCCTGGTAGACCTCCACTAAATCTTCATATAACATTAGAATATCACCGTTAAACTGATTTACAACCATTTCAAAATTATTCAAACATGCTTAAGCTTTTTTCACGTTAAAAATATAAGAACACTGTTATTTAAATTTAAACCTTCCTCATTCTTTAAAAAAATAGATGTAAATAATCACTGTCTGGGACCGAAATATGTGGGGAGGGATTGTTTATATCCTCATAATGTTTAGTGCTACTTAACTATCCAGAAACATCCCTTAAATCCCAATTTATGCCTAATATTCGGACCGAGACCATAAAATCTGGAAAGTGGTTCCTTTATTTTTGGAAAGGATTATGCTGCCCTCTAATTGTTTTACCAGGGTGTTGACCAGTTGGAAGCCCATGGTTCCACTGTCTTTAAATTCAATATCGGAAGCGAGCCCCACTCCATTGTCTTTAACCAGGAGAACATTATTATCATGGTTGTCCAATCCAAATTCAACACATATTTCTCCTTCCATGGTTCCGGGGAAGGCGTGTTTCACGGCATTGGTTAAAAGTTCATTGATGATGAGTCCACAGGGAATTGCTGCATCGATATCCAGCATCAGCCCATCAGTATGGGTTTTCATCTTAATTCTGTCTGTGTCTACGTGATAGGAACTGACAATGAGTTCTATGAGTTTTTTAATGTACTGGGAGAAGTCTATGAGGGCGAAATCTTCCGACTGGGAAAATCCATCGTGTATCAGTAACATTGATTTAACCCGGTTTTTGTTATCCTTCAGGACTTCCCGGTTCTCTTCATTCTTCATGTAAACTGACTGGAGTTCCAGGAGGCTGGATATCATGTTCATATAGTTTCTAACCCGGCCATTTATCTCCCCTAAAAGCATTTCCTTTTCTTTTAAAGACGCGTTTATCTCGGTTTCTGCCTTTTTACGATCGGTAATATCTTGGGCTATCACCTGAACCGCGAATAATTCCCCGTTTTTAAGTAAAGGTGCAGGATAAACTTCCATTAAACGTATCTCCCCGTCTCTGGAAATTAAACGGGACTCGAATGGCCCTACCTCTTCCCCGTTGAGGTATCTGGAAAATAACTCCTGGTAATACACAGAATCCTCACCGGTGATGGATTGTAGATCATTGAAGTACATGCCAATGGTGTCTTCACGTGAAAGGGGACTGAATTTTGCTGCAGCATGGTTAAGGTCAATTATTTTACCATCTAATCCCAAAACAACCACATAGTTCGGGAAATATTCGAATAAAGTTCTATATTTTTCTTCCCGTTCCTTGATAGCCTCTTGGGCTTTAAACTTCTCCAGTTTCTCCTTAGCCTCTTTTAAAGCTCTTTTAACGGAGTGAGGAAGTTTTGTGAGGTTATTTTTTAGGACATAATCCGTTGCTCCTTCTTTGAGCATTTCAACTGCAAAATCCTCGCCTATCTTGCCACTTACAAAGATAAAAGGCGTGTTGGGGGTGATTTCCCGGGCCAGGTTCATGGCCGTGATACCATCAAATTGGGGCAGTGAATGATCGGCCAGGATGATACTCGGCTGGAATTCTGCCAATTCTCTCCGGTAATCCTCTTCTTTCTCCACGATTCTGGATGTGAATTGGAGTCCTTCACGTTTGAGCTGAGTTTCTATTAGTTCAGCGTCCAGTGGCACATCCTCTAATATTAGAACTCTTATTTCTTCCGCCATAACATCCCACAGAGTACAATTAATTAAGATTTTCAGATGTTATTGGTATGCATCCCACCCATTTATAGTTATTTTCATTTTTCACGAGACCCCCATTACCGCATTGGAAACATGAAAATATTATATAGATAATCATCCATGGTTAAAACAGGGCATATTGGTTAGAAACCGTTTTAAATAATTTAAAGCTATTTTAAACACTTAAAAAGAGAATATAAAAAATTAGGGGAAGGGAATAATAAATTCCCGGAGTTATATCTTAATATCGGGATCAGTTAGATTTACTCCATGACCACAATCTCGTCTTGTATTTCCTCGGAGCCAATCTTCACTGGGGTTGCTTTTTGCATATAATGATCAAATAATCGGTTCCCCCATGAAATAGCTTCCTCTCCCTTGCTGATCAGGGCTATGTTGAGATCGTAGGTTCCGTCAGTTGAAAATAATCCCATTGCAATGAAATTGTCTCCGGTGGTTAGTGAGATTTTTACATCTTCATCAATCTTCATCAACTGCAGATTACCATCCTTTATCCATTTTCCCAGTTTATCTTTCCCTACATTTTCCACCAGTTTATCCAGAATTCCTTCGGTCATGATAAGCTGAACATTTCCCTTTTTCTCCAGTGTTTCCAGGAATGTTTGGATACTGGAGGGGTTGTACACTGAAGTGAGTTGTTTAAAGTTCCGGCTTTTGGATAAAAACTCTGAAAAGACTTCCTGTGGCCTCATTATATTGGTGCTAGTCGATTTCACAATGAATGATTTTTCCAGGCAACCTATGTCCTTGAAGAGTTCTGGGGGGATGCAACTGATGTCATGGTTAAGGAATAGGCCTTCACACAGGTTCAAGGAGTAGAAAGACCGCATTACATCAATTAACTTGTTGGCCACCACTTCTCCAGTCTGGGACAGGGAGTAGTTTCCTGATTCTCGGAAGATGAAATTTTTCTGCTCCAGCTGGTTCATTCCGTGCAAAATTGTAGAGGAACTTAAATGGATCTCCTTACGTAGATCTGCCAGATTCTTGGATCCGCTCCTTAAGCTGATTAATATCTTTGCCCGGACATCCGAGGCTATGAAAAATTTCATATCATCCTTTACTTGCTCGTATAGTTCAAACATATAATCCATTTTAATTCCACCTTTTTTTGGTAAGGGGATTTTAATAATAATGTATGAGTTTAGGTTAAGACTTTCATTATTGATTCAGGTGAACTTAATTTTAGTTGCTATATCATATGGATAGTAAAGATTAATAAATATTGGCCTTGTAAGTGTTATATAAAGATAGATTAGAATTAGTAAAATTGATTATTATTAACCATATCACCAGATTTGCCAATAATCACCGATTTATTAAAATAAAGAATAGTTAAAGGTTTATAAATAAAAATTTAGATTAAATAAACCTTTCAAATCTCTCTTTTCCTACATTACATATGGGACATGTTTCCGGAGGCTCTTCACGAGCACATAAATATCCACAAACTCTACATCTCCACACTGGAAAAGACAAAGAACTTAAATCTTCTTTTTCTGTAGATTTTTCCAGGGATCGGCGTTCTAGAGGTCCAGGTCTTCTTTCCGGTATGGAACTTAGTTTTTTTTCACCATTAAGAATTTCTTTAGAGATATAAAGTCCACAGTAACATGCTCCAAATTCGTTCAGGTCTGGATCACGGTAATCACAGGGACAAATTATGTCCAGGTCCTCTTCTTTGATTCCAGACGCCAGGCGACAGGGACAGGCCCCATAACCATAACGTGACTGGTTAATGAGGATACTTTCCAGGAGTTCCTTGGTGAACACCTCATCAGGGTTTAAATGATATCCCTTAGACTCAATTTCTTCTTTTAATTTTTTATAAAAAGCATCTACATCTTCAACAGTGATATCGGCCGGACTCATCCCAATATCTCCCTTACTTTATCTTCATTAAATCCCACAATAGTTTCTTCATCATTTATCACCAGAGTAGGGAATGAAAGTTTGGGATTCCATTTTTCCACGTTCTCAATTGCTTCTTTTCTTTCAGCACCCTGCAGTAGGTCCACGTAAATATAATCATATTCCACCCCTAACTCTTCCAGGAGCATTCGTGTCTTTTTGCACCAACCGCAAGTACTTAAGGCAAAAAGGACTGTTTTACCTTTGTTTTCACCATCAACGTGTTCCATTAACATTAGGTTTCCTCCTTAACCATATCCCATCTTAAGTTTATTTATAGAGAAATAAATCCGGAACTTTCCACATTATTCTCTTTTATGTTCAACTTTCTATTAATAAACTGGCACTTTAATCAAAGAAAGGACAGGTTGATACTGGTTACCGTTGTTAAATATTATCCCGTACCATTCTCAAAGCGCAAAACTCACCACACATGGTACACATATCACTTTCAGCCGTAGGCCTCCTTTCACGACATTTTCTTGCTTTTTCCGGGTCAAAGGCAAGCTGGTACTGTTTTTCCCACTGGAAATCTTTCCGGGCATGGGCCATTTCCATTTCTTTATCCCAAGCACTTTTAAGTCCATTGGCAACATCTGCAGCTTGTGCAGCTATTTTAGAAGCCACAAGCCCATCTTTAACGTCCTGTAATCCTGGTATGGACAGGTGTTCTGCGGGGGTAACGTAACACAGGAAATCCGCCCCGGAACGAGCTGCCAGTGCTCCCCCAATTGCGGAAGTTATGTGATCATATCCTGGAGCCAGATCAGTTACTATTGGGCCCAAAACATAGAATGGAGCCCCTTTACAGACTGTTTTCTGTATCTGCATGTTGGCTTCCACTTGATTCAGAGGTACATGTCCGGGTCCTTCCACCATAACTTGCACATCTGCTTCCCGGGCACGTTTAACCAGGTCTCCCAGTATAAGGAGTTCCCCCATCTGGGGTATGTCGGAGGCATCGGCCAGACAACCGGGTCGGAGCCCATCACCCAGGGAGAGGGTGACATCGTGTTCCCGGGCAATCTCTAAGAGGTAATCATAATTTTGGTACAAAGGGTTTTCTTCCTGATTATGGAGTATCCACGCTGTCAGGAAAGCTCCACCACGGCTCACCACACCCATAACCCTTTCTGACTTTTTAACTTTTTCCACAGTGTCCAGAGTGATGCCACTGTGCACCGTCATAAAATCCACACCCTCCCGGGCCTGTTCTTCTATAGCACGGAACATATCATCTTCATCCATGTTCACCACTGCTTTTTTCGCATCAGAAGCTGTGATCCCGGCCTGATATATGGGTACTGTCCCCAAAGGAATGTCAGTAGATTCCATTATCGCCTGGCGAACCTGGCGAAATTTAGGTCCAGTGGAAAGGTCCATCAATGCATCTGCACCGTATTCAGCGGCAATTTTGGCCTTTTTAACTTCTAACTGCACATTCTCCAGTTCCGGGGAAGAACCCAGGTTGGCGTTTATCTTGGTACGTAGTCCCTTACCCACACCACAGGGTTTGGTGTTCCGGTTCTTGTTGCTGGGAATCACCACATGACCTTTAGCAACTCTTCTGGTGAGTTTTTGAACGTCTATGCCTTCGTATTCTGCTACTTTTCGTATTTCATCTGTGGGCTGGCCCTGGCCAGCCTGATACAACTGAGTCACTTTTCATCCCTCGTTTCATATATTAGGAAGTAGGTCTTAAATTAATTATTATGATAGAAAAACTGCATGCTAAGGATATCATGATCCAAGAGGTGCATGTTACCTCCCCCACTGACCTGGTTGCTGCTGCCAAACTGAAGATGATGCGCTGCAATGTGGGGGGCCTGCCCGTAGTTGAAGAAAAACATCTGGTAGGGATAATAACCCATCGAGACGTTTTACTTGCAGGAGGTGAATCTCTGGGTTTGAAGGTGGGTGATTTAATGAGCAAAGACCTTCAGGTTGTAGAAAAGGACACCCCAGTCATGATTATCACCCGGATAATGGCCGATAAAGGTTTTCAAAGAATTCCAGTGGTGGAGGATGGCAATTTAGTGGGACTGATAACCCAGAGCTCACTTATCCGTGCACTGGCTGATTCCGGAGAAAGTTAGTTCCCTAAAATGGGTAATAAATCAGGAAGCAGCTTATTCTAAACTGTGCTTAAATTAAAGGATCAGGTATTTTAGCATCTTTTTTCTCCTTTATTCCTCCTATCTTTTCTATTCTGAGTTTAAGGAATTTTTCCCCCTCATTACTTGCGGCATAAATTGGTATTGAAGCCCCCACTGAAAATGCATTCTTCTCTGCAGCAAGATTTCTTATCTGGAGTGAAGCACACGCCGTGATCACATCAGCATACTCAAACAGGACCTCCGCATCTTCGTAGGAAGTGGCCGTAGTGTGGACTGCAAAAATATAGATCTTTACACCTTCCTGCTTGCTTTCAATTTCCCTGATGCTTTTAGCATCATCTGCAGAAGCAATGGTCACACCGATTTTAGTGTATCCCTCATCAATAGCTTTTAAAACACCCTTTACCTGATCAATTTCGGCATTTTCTGGATTTAATACTTTATCCGGACCTACACTGTTGATTAATTCAGTTAGGGGAGTGGTACTGATAATTCCAGAAACTCTGCCCCCTATCCCCTGTGCCAGTTCTGGATCTTCGACTATCACCGTACCACAACCTTCACATACGATTATCGCACATTGGATGATTTCCTCATCCAGTAAAGTACCCAGTATCTCTGATATTCCAAAGGATAGGAAATCTGCCATTTTTAATTCTCTCTGGTTGGTACACATGCCAAAATCATTGATACGAAACTCCATGTTTTCTTTAATTATTTGAGGGGTGATTTTTTCTATTCCCCGGTATTTATGGAACAGAGGACAGTAGTCAACTTGAGGTTCTTCCACTTCCACTACCTTACCATCCCTTATGATTATTTTTGCCTTTCCCAAAGCCTCCATTACATGCTCATCCATTTTTAACACCTTTTTTGTTTTTTCCAAACCCCAGTTTCCTAGTGTATTCTTGTCTTAAAAGATGGACATAAATAAATAATCAATGCCCCCTGGAGTTTAATAGGATAGGTGAATCCAATAATAAAATCCAGCCCGGCCACTGCAAGGGCATGAGGAATAAGTTAATAGATTTCTAAAAAAGGTTAATAAAGGGCGATTTGTATAGAAAACTTTAAATGAAATGAGAATGAACAGCATATAAGCCATGCCGGGGTGGCTCAGCTGGTTAGAGCGCGCGGCTCATAGGGTATTAAGCAAGTGCTCTGACTTTTTCCTGGGATACCGCGAGGTCGCGGGTTCGAATCCCGCCCCCGGCACTCATTTTTACTTTTATAAAACAAAATAGCATTGAATATTACTTTAAACCCTATTTGTAAACTGTTTTTAACGTTTTTTTAATTCATCCCTACCATAATATCTTAAAAAAAGAATAGAGTCTATGATCTAAGATTTACCCCGCTGTTCCTCTTCCGAACCCTTTAAACAATACAATTCATGTTTAAGCTGGAAGTTATCATGAGCCGGGCAGGTGGAACATATACATTCTGCGGGATCAACTTCACATTGGCTTTTACCTAAAAAACAAAATAAAGATTCACTATTTTCCGTCATACACTGATCATAAGTGGGACAACTACGGCATACACAGATCCTCTTCTTTTGCATGTCAATTAATGAATTTAACTGTTCTTCTGACATTTCTGACATTTTTTCCATGATAAGTTCAAATCTATCCAACTAAATCACCTGTCAATCTGTAAAATCATATGAAGACCTTATGATCTTTGGTTTTGATTTCTTTAATTATTTGTCATTCTTTCCGGAGAAGTACTTCATCCGGATAACATTGAAAACAATCACTACCACCACAAAGGCGATTCGAAGGTAAGGACTTACCGGGGCGAAAAGAGCAATTAATAAAATAGCCACTCCCACCAGACTGTGGGTTAAAAGATTTTTCCAGTCAGTAAGATAAGATTGCAATCCTTTAAATACACGATTCATATTTTTCACATCCTAAATTCATTAAAACGACCATTATAACTTATAAATCCACTATTTACACATTTTCAAGGGTATGAGGACAAGTCGCAGATTGAACAGTTAAAAAGGTTAAACCTATTTTATATCTAATTATGATATATAAAATTTTGATATATCTTTCTAGAATATATAGGTATGGTTAAGGGTAAGTGTACCAAAAATATTAAAACCAACAATAGCAGACCCTTTAGATAATTAATGAATGGCTTATTTGGTGTATCCATGCCTGAAAACAACATTGAAAAAATTTATTGGGAAATATTAGACCGGCAAAAAGGAATCATCGGCAAAAAGGAACAGTTAGATATTTTAAACTCTTCAGTTACCGTTATCGGCTGTGGGGGGATAGGAGGCGCCACAACCGAGATGCTAGCCCGAATGGGAGTTGGAAAACTCAAAATAGTGGACAAAGATGTCTTTGAAGTATCTAATATTAATCGACAGCTCATGAGCAACCTGAAAAGTATCGGTACACCTAAAACACAGGCAACTAAAGAAAGACTCCAATCCATCAATCCAAACATAGAAGTTGAAACCTTCAACACTGAATTAAATGGGAAAAATGTTACAGAAATTTTAACCGGAAGCCAGGTAGTGATTGATGCCCTGGACAATATTTTAACCCGGATAATCGTGGGGCGCAGTGCAGAAGCGCTGGACATACCGTTCATACACGGAGCTATACACGGAACAATGGGCCAAATTACTGTTTTTAATAATTCAACTCCTTCATACGAAGAATTATTCAAATTACCTTCACAAGGAAAAGAATTGAATGAAGAAATCATTTCCCAGATCTCAAATCTTAGTAAAGAAGTTCCACCAGTCTTGGGACCGGTTCCCAACATCGTAGGCTGCCTGCAAGCCATGGAAGCCGTTAAACTAATCACCCGGAAAGGTACCCCTATAATGGCCCCCCGTGTCTTAATATTTGATTTAATGAAAGAAGAAGCATTTTCAATAGTTAGATTTTAGATTATACTAATTTTATATTGTTATTAGCGATTTAATACATTTTTATTGACTAATTTATATGAATACTGCCGGTGGGATCTACCCGCAAACATTTATATACCAGTAAAAGGAAACATTCTTCCGGTGAAGATCACGGAGGTTACTAAATTGCAAGATAAAATAGGAAAAGTTATTGAAAATATTGAAAAATGCGGCACTAAATTTGTAAGGCTGCAATTCGTGGACATACACGGGACCCCCAAAAACATGGCCATTCCCCTGGTAAAACCAGACGACATGGAAGATATTATTAAAGACGGATTATTATTCGACGGTTCATCAGTGGAAGGATTCGTGGACATCAACGACAGTGACCTGGTTATTAAACCAGACCCTGACACATTCTCTTCTCTCCCATGGAGGCCTGAAGAGAAAGGAGTCTGCAGGTTCATCTGTGACATCTACTGGCCCG
>Ga0228535_1000278_pt1:90000-95000 | contig 165214 bp, 156 predicted proteins | sample SJ1metagenome_FD_168457 | JGI IMG/M metagenome (GOLD analysis project Ga0228535, IMG submission 168457) | Enriched culture of PCE-dechlorinating microbial communities from Ithaca, New York, USA - SJ1 | ecosystem: Engineered > Modeled > Simulated communities (microbial... >... | reverse complement strand
AGAGCTGATTTAAACTTTATTTTCCTTTAACGACTTCAGATTCCCCTAACTTGGTGGGGCCTACCTTATCCGTTATTATCACAATAATTACCAATACTAAAGCAATTATTGAGGTTACTGCTCCGAACAGGAACAAATTAGAAAAGGATTGACTTAAGTTACCCATTCTGCTGGTGGCACTGACTAAAAAACAGGCCCCAATAACTGGCGCTACAGTAGAACCAACACCTTTAAAGGTATTTAATATCCCCACACCTGTTGCTTCTTCTTCTTTAGGCATGAAAGACATCATAAGAAGCTGGAATGCACTCCAAGTGAACCCTACACCCACTCCTATTACTGCTAAGCAAATTGCTAGGCCGGTTGAATCCGTGACAAAATATGTCAAGCCAAAGAGTCCTGCGATTAGGAGGGGTGATCCTAACAGGAGCATACGTTTAGATCCAAATTTATCTAAAAGAACTCCACCCAATATGGCAGTTATACATACCGCTACAGAAAGTGGAGTCAGCACCGTACCACTGTCCTGTACATTCAAATTTAGCACAGTCTGGGCGAAGGTTGGTACGTATGTAAATGCCATAAAGGTACCAATCCCTGATAAAAGAATTGCAAAGTTAAGCGATAGGATTTTTGGCTTTTTTAAAACATCTATATCCAATATTGGTTCTGATACTCGTTTTTCGTATGCAATTAGTGCAATAAATAGAACCGCAGCAGCTATAATTAGTGGGAACACAGATACATCTGTAAATGGTGCGCTTTCCAGTCCTATAATACCTAGCAACATTGAAGCTATTGTTCCTACCAGTAATGCTGATCCAATGTAGTCAATATGCTGATCTTGATTTCCATAGGTTTCTTTGAACTTGAAAGCCAGAAGGACTGCCATGATTCCCAGGGGAATGTTGATATAGAATACGGTTCTCCAACCAAAATTTTGGATCAGGAACCCACCTATGTTTGGCCCTACTATAGTGGCAATGGATGACATGGCCATGAGTACACCCATTGTTTTTCCTCTTTGATTTTCAGGAGCAGAATCATTCATACTGGATAATGCCGAAGGCAGAACAATACCGGCACCTATACCCTGTAAACCCATGGAAGCTATTAAGGAATATATGTCCCAGGATAAGCTGGCGGTAACTGAACCTATGACGAAAGTGGTCACACCAATGATATACAATTTTTTTCGGCCAAAAACATCGGATAATTTCCCGGCCAGTGCCATAATTGCTGTCATAAACAACATATAGGTTGTTAGAGTCCATGTTGCCCAATTAAGTGAGGTTTGCAGGTCGGCAATTATTGTGGGTAGTGCCGGCACGAATATATAGGCATCCATTGCTGTCATGAATACACCTAACGCCAGGACTATCATCACAAAAATTGTGGATGACCCGAGACTCTTTTTATTCTCTATGATTTCGTTAGTATTTTCGCTCATTTTTATCTCCTTTCATGACAAAATTAAAGCCCAGAGAGTTTACGCATAGGATTTTTCCCATTTAATCACCATTATAATATTAATAGTAAAAAATAATTAATTAAAACCAGCGAATGCTCTTTTTAAATTCTCAGACAAACTTAATTTTGAAATTTGAGTGTTAGTTTAATCTTAAAATTTGATAGTTGTTAAAGACCTTACAACAAAATAATATTTTTTGCTATTTATAGTTTTCGAAATTAGTTGTTAGCTACATAACAACTAATAACTTTAAATATCACGGTGTATACAAAAAAATTTTATACAGTAATTCATTATCTAACAACAAAAGGCCGGAGATATTGTATGAATGAAATTCCCCAGGAATTAATTAAATCATTGATGGACCTCGGACTTCTTGAATCTGAGGCAAAAATATACATAACCCTCGCAATGATGAATAATTCCGAAGTCAAAACGCTTATAGAATTTTTAGGCCTATCAAAACCAAATACATACGAAAGTCTTCGCCTTCTAGAAGAAAAAGGACTGGTATCTTTAATCAATACCCGGCCCATGGCCTATCAAGCATTACCTCCAGAAATAGGATTGGAAGTTTTATTAAAAACACATATTGATGCAAAGGATAAAGCAAAAAAGATTTTTTCAATTATGGATAAAGAAAAATTCGTGCCCAAAACTTCTGAGGCATTATGGAATGTTTTCAATGGAGAAAGCATAAATTATAAAATTAAAGATATGATTCAAAATGCGAAAGAAAGCATATTCATGATATCCTCCCCCAAATACATTAAATATCTTGAAAATGCAGACCCAAATTTAAAACTGGACATAATTCTATTCTCAGAGACACACTCCTTTGAAACATTAAAAAAAGATTTTGAAGACAAAAAAGGCAATTTTAAAGTTGTAAATGAAGAAGATATGCTTAATATCGTTGCACCATCTAAAACCAAAGATCAAAAACAATTCGAAATATACAAAGAAGCTTTGTTAATGGTTGAATATAGAAATATGCTAATGTTAACTATAGACGATGAAGAAGTATTATACATGCCCCCCATGTCTACCGGATCACTCACAGCCATCAATACAAAAAATAAGGCCATGACGATGCTTATGAAAATAGGGCTCAGTGATATTACTAATCAGTTTGAATAAAATGGAAAAATAGATGAAAAAAAATCTATAACCGTATTTTTTTAATTTTGTGCTTTAATCCCCTGAACCTGAATAAAACTACTCTTCACAGGAGTCAATGGTGATCAGTATTTCTTCATCATCTTTAGGGATGTGTTTGACTTCAATTAAATCGTACTTTATCTTTTCAAGGTCAATATCAACAGTTGAATGAATAGTATCACCATCAAGGCTTACCAAGACTGTGCAACTTTTCTGTCCACCCTTAAGAACACAGGTTTCAATGTTTATAACCTCACCCGGAGTGAAAACCCGATTGTAGGACATTTCAATTTTATCATAGGTTTTTACGTTATTTTTGATGTATTCAATTGCTTCTTCACAATCCATAGTCAGGTCTCGAACCATCATAACACCTCAAAACATTAGCACTCTCATTACTACCCTTAATTCACTGTTTGGATAACTACAATAGTAAATAGTTATATTTTGATTAATTTAAGGATTATCATATCAAACAATTTTTAGGATTCTGCCACTAACACCTTGAGCTCTTCTCCCTGAGTATGCCTAATTTCTATGAGATCATCCTTGATGGCGTGCATGTTGATGCGTACTATCTGATTGACCAGATCTCCATTCAGGTGCAGGGTGACTTCCAGAAACTCTTCTCCATATTCTTCCTCTATTTCAACCCCTAAAACTTCTCCTGGAGCGTAAATACGGTTATATGAAATTTCAAGGATGTCATGCGTTTTGACATTGTCCCGGACATAGTCGATGATATCTTCAGCCTTTAAAAATATTTCTTCTTCCATAAAAATCACGTGAATTTGAGTATAATTTAAATTTTTAATTAAATGTAGATAAGCTGTTAATTAAATTTTGGGTTTAAAAAAAGGGTTTGGAAAAAAAGAAATGAAAACAGGAATTATAAATATTTCCTGTTCTTTTCTGCGTTGAGGTACAGTCCACCTTTACCGTTTACTGCGAGATCCCCGGTGTACTTAATGTATTTACCAGAGAAGCTTTTTCCATCGATCACCGGGTCCCGGACAATTTCGTCATAGACAAATCCTTCCAGGAGCATTCCCAGTTCTCCATTGATGAGGACATTACCGTTTTTCATCTGACCACCAGGCCAGCGAGTAACGTCTCCATCGATCTGGATGAAACCTTTGCTCATGTGGATTCCGGCTAAAATGTCGCAGTCTCCTTTAACGTAGATTTCTCCACCAGATAGACATTCTCCCAGTTGTTTACCTGCGTTTCCGTGGAGGGTGATTTTACCTCCACTCATTCCTCTCCAGTCACCAATGTAGGAACATCCGCAGAATTCCCTGGTGTTACCCATGATTTCCAGTTCTCCACCTTTCATTTCACGGCCGGCGTAACTTTCGGCGTCCCCATTGACAGTGATTTTACCGCCGGTCATTTCTGCTCCGCAGTGCAGGTCAGCGTCTCCGTTTACAATGATCTCTCCGGCGCCCATTTTACAGCCGATATATTTTACTCGGCCACAGTCACCTTCGAGGATCATTTTCACTTCTTCAGGACCTTCTGCTGTTCCTTCCACTTCAATGTCGAAGTAGTCGGTTAGTGGGAATCTTCGGTTTCCAACTGGCACCTGATAGTTTTCGAAGTCGGCTTTCTCCCAGGTGAACACTTTATCCGGGATGAGCTCATCAAACTCCAGGGCTATTTGGGATTTTTTCTTTAGTGTTAAGGTTATTGTTTTCACTTTTGATACCCCCTTATTTACTTGCCTGGACCGTTGTTATAATTGGGTTAGGTGTGAAGTGGTCTTGTACTTTGTAGTTTTCGAATTTGACAGTGTAGAAGCGTCTGAATGTAGGCATAACCTTTTCCATTACTGCTTTTTCCTGTTCTTCGAAACCTTGTACATTGGTCCATAGGGTGTGACTAGGCACAACTTTCACAACTTCTCCGTCTTTAACCAGTATTTGACCATCCTTGATGGTGTACATGGCGTTTCCAAAGGCGTGTTCTATGGCAGCTGGTTCTTTAGATGGATCTATGTCGTTGGGGTTCAGGTCGTACACTGCTATGTCTGCATTGTAACCGGGGGTTAATGCTCCCCTGTCCTGATATCCATAGATTTTAGCAGCAGCTGCTCGGGTTATAGTTGCTATTTCGTTGAAGTCGTATTCCCGGTCTAAGGTTCCCAGTCCAGTTCGTTTGTATGACCATACCCGTACTTCCAGGTTGTCCATCATTTCCTGTCGGCGCTCTGCGCTCATGAGCCAGGAGATGATTCTGGGGTAGCGAATAAATGGACCAGCATTGGGGTGGTCAGTGGTCAGACATACCTGCCAGGGGTCTTTGATTCGGAGGAAGAGTTCAAGTCCTACACCCCATTGGAAGGATGGAACTGGTGCTTTTCCAGAGT
>Ga0228535_1000278_pt1:32500-55000 | contig 165214 bp, 156 predicted proteins | sample SJ1metagenome_FD_168457 | JGI IMG/M metagenome (GOLD analysis project Ga0228535, IMG submission 168457) | Enriched culture of PCE-dechlorinating microbial communities from Ithaca, New York, USA - SJ1 | ecosystem: Engineered > Modeled > Simulated communities (microbial... >... | reverse complement strand
ACACATCCAGTGAGCTTTGCTTGGATCGGTCACTTTCAAAGAGTGAATGGATCCCGGACTCCAGGAGTTCGATCCTTTGAACAAGATAAGGATCAATAGGGTAACGATTTGCAAGTTCCTTGGATATATCCAGGTATTTCATGACGGAACCCTTGGATATACTCAGTATAAGGTTCCCACCACAACTGCATTCCCCAGAGAGAGGTATGCGGCGGTATTTCTTGTTACATTTTGTGCAACGTACCTTCTGCCGGGCAAAAGCCCTTATGTTCCCCGCCATATCCGGGAGAAAATGGGAATTCAAGACTCCTTCCACCACACCTTTCTGATCAACAGCACGAATCCTCTCTGCTAACTTGATCTGTTCATCTACCTTCTCTTTCATGGTAGGTAATGTTTTATAGAGACATATTTTTGGCCCCTGATGGATGCTGGATGTCTCGTGGGAGTAAATCAATCCACGGTACTGTTCATCCTTACCCAGTCTTTTCTTCACATTATCCACCAGATCCACCACATCCGCCGGTTTAACATTTTCCAGAGTTTTCTGATATAGTTCCAGGGGAAGTGTTTCCATGGTATCCAGGTTATGGGATTCATCATCGATCTCTTCTGGATCTATACGGGAGGAAAGAACCAGTGGAGCATCCATCCTGCCTCCACGGCTGCTGGGAAGGTAAACCTTGGAGAAATTCAGTAGAGCATCCATTAAAAGCATTACTGAATCTTCATCACTGTCACAGTTTCGGCGCTTGGCCGAGTGGAAATATGGATGGGCATAGCAGGCTGCAGCTTTGGTAAATCCTATAATCCGCCCCAGAACACCGGCAGATGTGTGTGGTGCCAGACCAACTGCCAGGTGTCCCACCAGATCCTCTTTGGTTTTAACCTGGTAGAATGGTTCCATTTCATAGAAATTCTTCAGCAGGTCATCAATGAAGTGTGAAACACGCACCAGATACTCGGCACAGGCCTCGGATATTACCAGATCCTGTATACGGAGCTCAACTACCTGATCAGGGTCGTTAAGCTCATCTCCATGGATATCATGAGTGTATCCGATTTCACGAAGTTTCTGGGGACTTACACCTATCTCTCGAGGTATGAAATGAGTTAAAGGCAAATCTGTAGAGTCATGACGTATGGTGGCATCTTTAAATGTATATACTCCATTTTTTGCACGCAGTATTCCTTTTTCCAGGGGTTCTGGAAATTTTTCTTCGGATATCATTCCCTGCACCCCTTTGATTTCATCCAGTTTGCGTACTCCTGAATTTTTATAGGCCTTTCTGAGAAGGTTAGCCAAATTTATTCTTTTTTTCCCGGAACTGGATGGAACTGTACGTGCCCCGCAAACCGGGCAGATGGCCTGCATGGACCCCACACCACACTCCGGATTGGTGCACTTGCACCGGGCAATGTCCACGGTTATGTTACCCTTTTTGGCAGCATCGATAATGTTTCTCCGGCTACCCCCATTGGTCCCTATGGGGAACAAGGCATGGGGTGCGGGTTTCATCATTCTTTCCTTGGTTTTTTCCGGCCTTCCTACTCTTCCACCCAAATAAGTGGGTGCTTTAGCCATTATCTCCACTGATGAAACCTGATTTACAGCCGCCATGGTAGAAATATTATCTTCTGTGTCCAGGGGCCGTGTTAACGTGTTAAGAAGAGTGTAAGCCTCATCCGGAGCCAGGACAACTTTACCCTCCTGCACACGGTGCGGAACTCCCAGAGACTCCAGTATTCTTTTTTCAGGCCCTGGATCCAGTATCAGACTATCTTCCATATTATGATCATCAATATCCTGGTTTAACCAGGATTGTAATGAGTTAAGGTCCTTTCTGGTTACATCATGATAGAAGTAGGTGTAATCTGGATGGAGGGGGATCTGGTACTTTTTAGATAACTCAAAGGCCAGAGGAGCACTGATTCCTTCCTGAAGATAACGATCCAGTTCTGGTCTCTGTCCTTCATCATAACTGTCTGAGTTTTCCAAAAGTTGTATCCACCATTCCTGACACCAGCCAGCGGGTAACAGAGGGTGGTTGTTCCGGAGGAATTCCCCAAACGCCACTAACATGTCACCGAGATAGATAATTTCCACCACCTGCGACCTGATTTTTCGGGCTTCCTCCACTGAATCTACATTTACCACATCACCGTTTCTGAGTTTTACCAGGGGCCCGTCAATAGTGTCACAGGGAACCACACAGTTCCCCTTACCGGGCCTCTCAATCTTCATCTGGGTGCCCACTGCCAGAAATTCCACTATTTCCATGGTGGCCGGGTGCACCCCCATGGCTGCCAGTCCCGTGTTGCGTGACCGGCCATATCGTAAACGAAAGCCCCCTCTGGTTTGAGGGTAGGCTAAAACAGGCCTCCCGCCGATGATATCCCTCATATATTTGTCATCTATTTTAGTTTCCTCTTCCTTGGATTCTTCATCGGTTTCTTCCGTCTTTTCCACTTTTTTAGTTTTGGAAAACTCATCCAGCCAGTCCCATCCATCCATATCCAACATCTTGGCGTACTTCAAGACTTTAGGGGCTTTTTGGATAACCCCCTCCACCATGGCCAGGAGTGCACCTCCCCGAAGATGGTTGGTTTCCACACGCTCCAGGTCCCGGTGGGAAACTTCCACCTGGTCGGTGGGTTCACCAGTGACTTCCACTGGTATGTTCTTGGCGGCAGTGCGGACCTCATCCGGCGAGGGTGAGTACTGCAAGTTGGTTACTTCTGATTCGTAAAGCTCTGCTTCCTCCACATAACGTTCAATTTCCCCATCAGTGGGTCTGTAAGCATCTAATCCCATACTGCGGCGTATGTAATCGGTGACCAAAACTGCCAGTGCTGAGGCAGTTCCACCGGCACTCCGTATAGGTCCCGTGAAATACACGGCCAGATACCAGGTCTGGTCAAAGTTTCTTTTTATAGATACTCGGGCTATTCCTTCCAATGGCGCTGCCACTACCCCCTCGGTGATAATGGATAGAGCAGTTCGCACCGCCTGATCAGCAGCCTCTTCCTTTATTTTGAATTGGTCTTTATTTCCCGGGTCCGCCTTCATCACCTCATCGGATGTGACTATCTCCTTGGCCACATGAAATGCAACCTCTTCACGGGACATGGTGTCTTCCATGTTCTTAATCTTCTCAGCCACCCCAGGTGGACCCACCAGCCCCTCGACACGTTCAGCCAGGTTTTTAGCAAGGGGTATTTCTGGTTCAAGTTCAATATCATGACCTTTTTTCCGGGCCTCTTCAGCCACCTTATAGGCCTTTGCTGTGCCTTCTTCCAATGTTTCAAAGTATCCCATATTAATTCCCTTGATTTTTTATATTAGTTTAAAATAATAAACCCATAAAGACGTCTGGAGTTACATTTAAAGATTATAATCTGATAAAAATACGATTCAAGCCCTGTGCGCCCCAAACATCATTTAAACTCTATTAATGGTAATTGATCCTGTGATAATTTATACTTATGTCCAGAACACTCCCCCTCCACCACTATAAATATAAGTCGGTAAAAATTAAGATAGATATTATAAATAATTTTGATGAAATAAAGTGAATTAAATATTTAAATATAAATCATTATTAAATCAAGATCAAATTAACGGTGATTTCAATGGCAAAGAAAGAAAAAAAATACCTTCCCCCCAGTGGAGCAGGTCTGGTAAGGTACTTTGAAGAGGAAACCAAAGGCCCCAAGCTCAGCCCGGAACAGGTAGTCATAATGACAGTAATCCTGGCTGTTTTCTGCATAGCCCTCCGGTTTTCATATTCCTAAGGCCACATTACAACCTATTTTGGGATTTAGGCCCATTTTGATGCTATGCAGAGGAGTAACATCAATTTACTCCCCTAATTAATTAAGGCCTAAGATTTTATTGGTAAAGTTTTTTTAAAAAGAAATTTATTGGATTTTATATTTTAAGAGAGTTTAAGTAGATTTTAAGGAGTTTTAAAACATGGCTATTCACCCCATTGAATTTCGTTATGGAACCCCGGAAATGAAAAAAGTCTGGGAAGCAGAGAATAAACTTCAGAAAATGCTGGAAGTAGAAGCAGCCCTGGCCGAAGCCGAAGCCCAAATGGGCCTGGTACCCCCAGAAGCCGCCCAGGAAATAAGGAGTAAGGCCAGCACCCGGTATGTGACCAATGAAAGAGTGGCAGAAATTGAAAAAGAAACCAATCACGATATTGCCTCTATTGTAAAAGCTCTGGCCGAGGTATGTGATGGTGAAGCTGGGGAATACGTCCATTTTGGTGCTACTTCCAATGACATCATTGACAGTTCCCAGTCCCTTTTACTCCAGGAGTCTATTGATATTATACAGGATAAAATCACCCGTTTAGTGAAGATAGTCCTTAAATTAGCTGATGAAAACAAAAAAACAGTTTGTATAGGTAGAACCCATGGCCAGCACGCCCTACCCACCACCTACGGGATGAAATTCGCCCTGTGGGCAGATGAACTCCACCGACAATACGAACGATTGGAATCATGTAAAGGACGGCTTTGTGTGGGTATGATGACCGGAGCTGTTGGTACCACTGCCGCCTTGGGTGAAGATGGATTGAAGGTCCACCGTAAGGTTTCAGAAATACTGGGACTCCCGGCGGTGCTAATTTCCAACCAGGTGGTGCAACGGGATAATCATGCCGAATATGTTATGAGCCTGGCTAACCTGGCCAGCACCCTGGATAAAATTGCCCTGGAAATTCGCAACCTGCAACGTACTGAAATCAAAGAGTTAGGGGAAAGTTTTGACCCTGAAAAACAGGTGGGCTCCAGTACCATGCCTCATAAAATGAACCCCATCACCGCCGAGAGAATCTGCGGCGTATCGCGGATTATTAAAGCATACCCTTCACCCGCACTCCAGAACAACGCCTTATGGCATGAACGGGACCTTACTAATTCCTCATCAGAGCGGATCATGCTCCCCGAGGCATCCATTCTAACTGATTACATACTGAACCTGACCATCCGTTTGATGGAAAAACTGGTTTTCTACCCGGAAAACATAGAAAGAAACCTTAACTTCACTGGTGGACTTATCATGGCCGAAAGATTCATGTCTGAACTCACCATGAAAGGAATGGGCAGGCAGAGCGCCTATGCACTGGTCCGTAAATGTGCTCTGGAAGCTAACCAAAAAAATATCAACCTTAAGGATGTGGTTCTCCAACAGGAAGGGATAAAGGATTATCTGAGCCCCGCAGAAGTGGAAGAAATTATGGACCCCCACACTTACCTGGGATCTTCAGTACAGATTGTGGATAATGTTCTGGAAAAATCAAAGGAATGGTTTTAAACCTTCTTTAAAATAGAACCTATTCCAAATAACCTCTATTTTTCCCTTATTTTTTTTATTTTTTCATATTTTGCTCCTTTTACACCTCTGGTAACGAAAATTTAATATAATACCAACAATAAACAATATTGATACTTATTATAAAGGGAGGTGAAAAAATGGTCGATATCAAAGAAATTAAACACATCCGAGCTGCACCATTCACATTGATGACCTCTTCAATACACGCCATTCTAGCCTTTATCGCAGCAATTCTTGTTATTCTATTCTTCGGGACAATAGCAGCACTCATACCTGGTGTGAGCATGTTCGCTGGTTTCATAACCGTGTTAGGATTATCAATCATTATCCTATGGCCTTTAACCTCGTTCTTCTTCAACATAGTTTACGCCTTTATTCTGGCATTACTCTACAATCTCTTAGCACCCAGATTAGGAGGCATAAAACTAGGTATGGAAGGAGAAGTAGTTAAATCGATTCCAGTAATGTCTTTCGCCATTATACTATCAGTTATAGTCGCTATTTTAACATTCTTAACCGGTCTCTACATTGGACTGGCAGGTAGCTCAGTTTTATCACTGGTCAGCGGAGTAATCCCAGTTGCCGCCAATTTAGCCGCCGATGCAACCAACGTTACCAATGCAACACTACCAACCGGAGGAATGATGGCCGCAATATCCGGCATTTGGGCCCTATTCTGGATCATCATCATGCCCATAGCCATGTTCATCCTGACTTTCATTGCCTACGCACTATTCGCCGTATTCTACAACATCATAATACCCAAGGTCGGTGGACTAAAACTCATATTCGCCGAAGCAGCCAATGGATTCGAGTTAACCAACATTCCAGTGGTTCCTGCCGCACTCTCCATATCCATGGTAATGGCGGTCTTAGGTGCAATATACGGATTAGTAATGGGTATAATGACCGGAGACGTTGTACTAGCAATAATCTGGCTCATAAGCTATGCCATATCCTGGTTCGTAATGTACTTCATTATGATTGCACTGGCCACAGTATTCTACAACTTCTTACAGCCCAGAATCGGTGGAATCAAATTGGTACTGGAATAACACCCGGAAAAAATTATTTCCCCCATTTTTTTATTTTTCCCCAAAAAATCCCGAAATAACAATCCAACACTTCTTTTAAAGAATTATTAAGGATGCAAATTACAGTGGGTTCTGGGAAAACTCCCTTCAGACTTATAATAGATTAATAATAAATAGAATAACCATAATTATAGTGAATTTAAATAATTCTACATTGGGAGGTTAATTTAAATGGAACAATTAAAGGAAATAAAATCTGTAGCCATTGTACCCTTCACTCTGATGTCCTCTTCAATATCAGCAGTTCTGGGACTTATATACGCAATAATATTAATCTTAATACTGGGAGTAGTGTCTGTTTTCCTACCAGCCGAAGCCAGTTTAATTTCTAGCCTTATGGCCACCATGGCTGTGGCTTTGATACTGGTTTTACCCGTGGGATCTTTCCTATTCAGTGTTGTATCTTCATTTGTTACCGCATTACTCTACAACTTACTGGTGCCCAAAATTGGGGGTATTAAGCTGGGAATGGTTGAAATGAAAGAGGTTAGGTCCATCCCGGTAATACCTGTATCTTTAATGTTATCCCTCATTTACACCATTCTCACCTTTTTGGTGATGTTGGTAGTAGCCCCTATCGTGGCTGTGTCCCTACAAGGTGCGGCATTAATATCAATCAGTGCCACTGCCGCCACGGGATTAGAGGGTTTAAGTGCCCTGGGAATAATTGGAATTATTATCATGGTCATTGGAGTACCCATCCTGGTTCTGATATGTTCCTTTATATTCTCGGCCATCAGCGCCATCCTGTACAACATCTTGGCCCCTAAAATTGGTGGTGTGAGGCTGAAATTTTCCTCAAAAACTGGAAACATGTTTGAAATCAAAAAAATACCCCCATTACCCCTGGCCATAATAACCACCGTGGTGCTAACCATTGTAAACTTCATATTCGCCATACCCGCCTTAATCAGCTACTGTATCGCTGGAAATTTCGCAGGAGGATTAGGTTACTTCTTAGGGAACATTGTGGGGTCATTAATATTCACATTCATAATTTACTCCATAATGGCTCTCCTGTACAATTGTATGAGGCCTAAAATTGGTGGAGTGGAATTAGAATTGGAATAAACGGAACGGAAGGTTTCAAATCCCAGATTTAAAGGCCTAAAAAACCTTTCCCCCTTTTTTCTTGAATTCTATTTTTTTTATTAAAAGTGGAAATATCAAATGTGGAGAATTATTAAGGTAGAAAAACAATGAATGATTGGAAAATAAAAAGGAACCATATACCATGACTTCTCGTATTATCAAATGTCGTAAAATTTCACGTGGCCAGGCCCAGGGAAAGGTAATAATTTCCAGTGACCCCTTGAGCTTTCTGGGTGGTGTTGATCCCCAGACTGGAGATATAACCGATAGACAGCATGAACTCTACCAGCAGAATATCAGTGACCAAATTCTGGTGATCCCCTCAGGTAAGGGTTCCACTGTGGGGTCCTACGTGATCTATCAAATGGCCAAGAATAAAACTGCTCCCCTGGCTATTGTTGCCCTGGAAGCAGAGCCCATCATTGCCACTGGAGCCATAATGGCCAGTATCCCCATGGTTGACCAGCCAGAGGAGAATGTTCTTAAAATCTTAAAAAAAGGCAACCGGGTTGAGGTTGATGCCGATGCCGGTATCATTAAGATCCTGGATTAATTCCCTAAAGATCAACAGTGCCAAAAATAACCATGCAAATGGGTTAAAAATTAGTTAAAATACAATTTGGGTCGAAAATACATTGGTTAAAAAGTCCCAATTTTGGTTAAAAATCCAGTTTATTCTAAAAACAGCCAAAAGAATAAAGGATTGATTCCCTGTCTTAACCAATCCTTGATCTCTGGTAAAATCAATTAATTTTCAATTACTTCTTTTCTACCATTTTCTCTGATTTCAGCTCCTACAAAGCCTCCTACCAGGCCTAGAACTCCTCCAATGAATATGGCCAGTACAGTGAAGAATACACCAGCTATTACGGTAATGGCACCAGCAACAACCCCGACTTTGGCAAATACCAAACCTATAATGGCACTTAAAGCCCCGAAACCAGCTATGAAAAGGATTCCTATTATAATTCCCCCGATGATTCCGGTTAACGCCCCCTCTACTGGTGCATCTTCTTTCTCTCCACGTCCAATGTAGGTTGCCACCATACCCCCTACCAGGGGACCAACGAAGAACAAGGGAAAGACAGAAATTAGGAGCACCAGGGTTAAAACTGCGTTTATAATGGAACCTACACCCACTGCTTTCCAGTCCACCACTAAAATCACCTCTTCCTATATTTTGAGATATTATCTTTTACCATTATTCCTTTTTCTCAGTTTGTTCTGGGGGAACTTCCTCAGAACCTGGTTCTTCTGATATTTCTACATAATTTCGTCTTGTTTTTATAACCGAACCGATAATTCCACCGCCCAGACCTAAAAGGACGTATATGGGTATTAATAATAAATAAAGAGTTATAAGAACACTGACTATCTCCTTAGAGAAACCGTATATGGCATATATCAGGAGAATGTAGATTACACCGGTTAAAAATCCCACCACCGAACCATGCATTGCACCATTCTTCACGTTCTCATTTACCAGATATCCGACTACAATGCTGGCCACTATCATGGCTATAATACCGCCAATAAAAGGCAGGACCAGCCCAAAAAGAAAGACCAGGACTAGGGCAAGGACTGTTCCAATGATAATATTTTTTTGATCGATCATGTTTAAACCTTCAGTAGTACACTCACTAAACAGTATAAATTTTGTTATTCTGTCCTTAAATAAATTTAACGAATTTTTCATGAAAAATTGGAATCTATATAAAAATAAAGGAACCCAGTGTGAAAAATAAAGAAAAATAGGGGAAAGTTTATTAAACTGTGAACTTTTCTATGCTTCTCCTTTTATTAAAGCACCTACGGCCCCTCCAATGGCCATCATGATCATGACCCCGAAGAAGGCTATAAACAGGAACAGTGAAGTCAGGGTGGCTGCGGCAAATCCTATTAATCCCAGGATAAGGGTTCCGAATATGAGCAATAAAATAGACAATACAATGGCCCCGAATAAACCGGATATCGCTCCATTAGCTAAACCATTACCGGCACTTCCACCGGCCATGTAACCGACCACTATTCCCGCCAGGAGTAAACCTATAATTGAACCCACTGCCGGTATAATCAGGCCAAAAATGGCCCCTAATATTATGGATAAGATGAATCCTACGATTACTGCTCCCCAGTCAATGTCCATTATTTCACCTCTTGTAAAAATAAAAAAATAAATAAAGAAATAGAAAAATGGTGTTTTTCTATTCTCCTTTAATTGCGGCTCCTATGGCTCCGCCTATGGCACCAATAATTCCATAAATTATTACTCCAATTATTACTCCAATTATTCCAGCGGCTAATCCTGCTGCTAGTCCGGCTATTGCCGTGCCTATAATTAGAGCAAGTATTGCAGCTATAATACTAGCAACAACACCTACAAGTGCTCCGTGAATGGCTCCGTTGGTGTAGCCACCACCCACAGTGTAACCAACATATATGGTGGCTATGAGGTAAGCTATTATGCCCCATCCTGGGAGAATCATTTCAATGATCAATGCCAGTATTATTGCAATTACCAAACCGATTATAACTGGAGTCCATTTAACTTCAACCATGCTTTTCACCTCCATAAAAGCATATTATTCAACAACTTGTCTTAACCCCGCAATGCATGTTCTCTGCCGTGAAGTTATAGAAATGTAATAAGAACTACTCAATGGCACCTAAATAACAAAAGGCAAACCATTAATACCACTGTTACCATGAAAATCACTATGCGCTCAAGTTTTTCGCGGCAAGTAAACTACACTGGGAAAAGAAGATTTTGATTAGAACCACTAGTTCAATTTGCGCCCAATTTCACCCCCTTCCAATTAATATTTATTATATCCCTACCATGTCCTTAATATTATTTTCTTTCATTTTAGAGATAGACAAACCAAAAGAAAGTGTATGGCCCACAACTGAAAGAGCCCTCACAAATAATAATGAAAAAAAATCCATAACACCACTTAATTTCTCCTGGTAATTCAGTATCTATTTTTTAGCACACCTCTCCAGATAAAAATAAGACCCATAACTGACAATAATCACTTACTGGCCACTAGGTCAGAGAACCAGGAAAAAAATTTAGATTGAAAATCTCAAGAATTGGATATACTAAATGAATCAGGGATTAAGTCGGAAGGACGGTGAAATGGTGTATTTATTCATCCATAATGGGACTCTTATAGATGGTAACGGCGGGAAGCCCCTGGAAAATGCAGGAGTTTTAATCAAAGATCAGCAGATCATAGCGGCAGGCGTTGAAGATTCCATTAAGCACCCCCATGAAAAAATCAAATATATTGATGCTCAGAAAGGGTTTATACTCCCGGGCTTCATTGACTGCCATGTCCATCTGATGTTCACCGGTTTCCGCTTTGAAGATCCCCTATTTACTCCATTATCCTTATATTTTTACCAGGCCACAGTGAATCTGAAAAAAACACTTAATGCCGGGGTTACCACTGTCCGAGATGCAGGTATGGCAGATTTTGGAGTTAAAACTGCCGTGGAACAGGGCATAATCCCTGGCCCCCGGCTCCAAATCAGCATCATGCCCCTTTCTGTAAGTGGAGGACACTTCGATCTGCAACTGAAATCTGGCCACCAAGTTAAAACCACCTACCCTGGACTACCCGAATCAGTCTGCGATGGTAAGGACGAAGTTCGAAAAAGGGTTAGAGAAGTTTTAAGGGCTGGTGCCGATGTGGTAAAAGTTATGGTAACTGGAGGAGTTATAAGTGCCAATGATAGTCCAGAACATCCCCAATTTACCCGGGAAGAGTTACAGGTAATCGTGGAAGAAACATCTTTCCGTGGTCTGGGAGTTATGGCCCATGCCCATGGATCTCAGGGCATTAAAAACGCTTTAAAATCAGGTATACGATCCATTGAACACGGGACTTACCTGGACCCCGAATGTATTGACCTGTTGCTGGAAACTGATTCCTGGATGGTGCCCACCATGCTGGTGCACAAGATAAACCTGGAAAAACTGGAAGCAGGAGAACTCCCTGAATACAGCCAGGAAGATACCCGGGATGTTTACTTTAAAAACCAGGAAAGTGTGCAGAGTGCCTTAAAGGCCGGGGTTAAGATAGTTATGGGGACTGACAGTGGAATAGGTCCCCACGGACAGAATCTGCGAGAACTGGGACTCCTTTGTAAAGCGGGCATGGAACCCATGGAAGCGTTACAGGCTGGTACCAAACATGCCGCTGAACTTCTGGGATGGCAGGATAAGATTGGTACCATTGAACCCGGGAAACTGGCCGATGTGGTGATCTGTGCCACCAATCCCCTCACTGATATCCAGTCACTGGGAAACCCGGATAACATCCAGGTGGTAGTGAAGGAAGGGAAAATATTTAAAGACATTAGAATGCAGGAAAATAGTTTTAAAGATGTCCAAAACCATGAACTCTGAATATTCATAGATCAGAGGAGTTAAAAAATCAAATAGAATCAAATTCCAAAGGCAGGATTAACATGGCAAATTCTAAGAAAAAGGCTGAAATCAAGATTTCAGGTATGCATTGCGCTTCATGCGCCCTTAACGTTGAAAAAACCCTGCAGGGATTGGAAGGGGTGGAAGAGGCCCAGGTTAACTTTGGTACTGAAAAAGCTACTGTGGAGTACGATCCCGAGAAGGTAGAACTGCAGAAACTGGAAAAGTCAGTGGAAGAAGCAGGTTACGGTGTGGTTAATCAGCAAGTGGTCATCAAGGTGGGAGGCATGACCTGTGCCATGTGTGTGCAGGCCATTGAGGGAGTTTTGAAAAAGATTGATGGAATCAGCCAGGTAAACGTGAACCTGGCGGCAGAAAAAGCCTATGTGACTTACAATCCTCAGATGACCAGTGTTACGGAAATGAAAGACGCTATCGAAAATTTAGGATACGAATACTTGGGGGTGGAAGGAGAACTGCTGGAAGATCAGGAGGAAAAGCTCCGTGAAGCAGATCTGAAGGACAAAAGGAATCGCTTCATAGTGGCCTTTGTTTTCTCCATTCCGTTAATGGTTTTAATGTATTCTGGTATAATGCTACCCTTTAACATGAGCTACTTCATGCTGGCGGTTACCATCCTCCCCTTTATCTATGTGAGTTATCCTATTTTCTCTGCTGCTTATCGTTCCCTCCAGAATCGTAGCTTAAACATGGATGTGATGTATTCCATGGGTATAGGGGTGGCTTTCGTCTCCAGTATTCTGGGAACCTTCAACCTAGTACTCACCCCAGAATTTATGTTCTACGAGACGGCTCTGATGCTGGCTGGTTTCCTCATGCTGGGCCGGTGGATGGAAGCCCGTGCCAAAGGCCGTACTGGCACTGCCATAAAGAAACTGATAGGCCTCCAGGCCAAAACCGCCCTGGTCCTCCGTGAAGATGGAGTTGAAACTATGGTGCCCGTGGAAGAGGTGATGGTGGGAGATACGGTACTGGTCAAGCCCGGAGATAAGATACCCGTGGATGGAAAGGTAATTTCGGGTGAAAGTTACGTTGATGAGTCCATGATCACCGGTGAACCCATTCCTTCCCTTAAAATAGCAGGTTCTAGTGTGGTGGGTGGTACCATTAACCAAAATGGGGTTTTGAATTTTCAGGCCGGAAAAATCGGTAGAGACACTGTTTTGGCCCAGATTATTAAGTTGGTGGAATCTGCCCAAGGATCCAAGCCACCAGTGCAGAGAATAGCAGACCAGGCTGTTACTTATTTCATCCCCACTGTCTTAACCGTGGCTATTGTGGCCTTTCTTGTATGGTATTTCCTTCTGGGAAGCACTCTTCTTTTCGGACTCACTGTGCTCATATCCATCCTGGTAGTAGCCTGTCCCTGTGCTCTGGGTTTGGCCACGCCTACAGCAGTTACCGTTGGAATAGGTAGGGGGGCGGAGCTGGGTATTCTGGTTAAAAACGGTGAAGCACTGGAAATATCAGAAAAATTAACCACATTTCTCTTTGATAAAACCGGGACACTGACTAAGGGCAAACCAGAGGTTACCAACCTCATAGGAATTACTATGGATGATAAATATTTATTAGAACTAGCCGCCAGCGTGGAAAGTAATTCACAACACCCCCTGGCAAAAGCAATTGTCACCAAAGCCCAAGATAACGATCTCAACTTACATGAGGCTGAAGAATTTAACACCTTCGGAGGTAAAGGGGTTTCAGCCATGGTTGGCCGGAAAAACGTGCTTATTGGGAACAGAACTTTACTTAATGATAATGGCATCCTGATTCAGGATACAGAAGAGGAACTAATTTCGAAACTGGAAGAAGAGGGTAAAACTGCCGTCCTGGTGGCCGTGGATAATCTTCTCTCTGGTATCCTGGGTGTGGCCGATACTCTGAAAGAGAACACTCCCCAGGCCATAAGCGAACTTAAAAAAATGGGGCTAGAGGTGGTCATGATAACTGGGGACAATAAGAGGACTGCCGAGGCCATTGCTAACAGGATAGGTATAGATAAAGTGATGGCTGGAGTTCTACCTGAAGATAAATCTGCAGAGGTTAAACGGCTCCAGGATAAGGGAGAAGTAGTGGCATTTGTGGGGGATGGTATAAACGATGCCCCAGCCCTGGCCCAGGCCGATGTGGGAATAGCCATTGGTGGGGGTACGGATGTGGCCATTGAAAGCGGGGAGATCGTTCTTATCAAGGATGATTTACTGGACGCCGTGGCCGGAGTTCAGCTTTCTAGCAAGGTAATGGGACGTATTAAGCTCAATTTATTTTGGGCATTCGCTTACAATGTAATCTTGATACCAGTGGCCGCAGGATTACTTTATCCTTCATTTGGGATTACTTTCCGACCGGAATATGCTGGTTTGGCTATGGCTCTAAGTTCAGTGACCGTGGTGACCCTTTCCCTCCTGTTAAAAGGATACCTGCCCCCCTCTAAGAAATTAGAATTAAGAGATAGTTCTTAGAGAGATAGTTCTTAAAAAATAATAAACAGGAACTCCAGATAAAATTGAAGCGATTAAATAGGAGTGATGAAGATGGCCGTGGATCCGATATGTAAAATGGATGTGGATGAGAAAAGTGCAAAATGGGTCAGTGAATACCAGGGGAAAAAATATTACTTCTGTGCCCCGGGATGTAAAAAAGAGTTTGATGAAAATCCTGAAAAGTACGCAGAAGAATAAGAAACCATTATTTTTCTTCAAAACCTTCTTTTTTTTGAAAAACTTTAACTTTTCTAAATAATACTTTAAAATTATTTTTAGTTTTAACTTATTTTTAGAAACCTTGAACCTATTTTAGAACTGAACTATCTTACGAAACCATAATTTTAGATAAATTACTGAGGGGGCACCCCTCAATTTGAGGGGTAACCTAACATATAACCCCATATTCCATGTGACTTTGGTAAGAGCATGGGAGAAGTAAAAAAATTATTAAAAAAAGTACAAAGGACTATAGTTTTCAAATCTATGTTTTTTTACCACATAAGGTAGGTAAAATGGATAAATTTCCACTTACCACGATGTAAACATCGTTAGGGAAAAAACCCGCAGTTTTTCTATTTTTTCTGATTAAATCTGTTGTAGACCATTAAAAGCAGAAGGGCTATTAACATCCCTCCAATAGCACCTAAAATAGCGTTTAAAATATTCACTGTATCCTACTCCTTAATAAACGTTTATTTTGAATCTATTTACATTATTAGAGTCTCTCGAACCATTTTAAGAGCTTCCTCAATAAACATCTTTCTTCATAACCTCTCGAAGAACACTGGTAGCGTAGCAACCTTTGGGAATGGAAAAACTCAACAGTACTCCTTCTTCAGTTGCCTCGGCAGCAACATCCCATATCCTGAACCTCATGGCCCGGCGTATGCCATGACTACCTAATTTAGGCATGGGAGGTACCTCGAAATCATCCAGTTTAAGGTTTTCCTCATCCAAAATTTTCTGCTCCATCTCTCCCAGCTTACCACCAGCCAGGGGCACTTTACTACCATAAAGAGGTGAGGAAGGATGGGCCTGGAAATTCTTTATCTCCTGATTAATTTCTTCCCGGGAAAATTCATGGATCAGGTGTTCTTCGTTGTCGATCAGAATATCCCCTTCCACGTACTGGTCAATGCCCAGTTTACTGCGTTCGCTGACTGCCCGGTTGAACAGATAGGACTGATACGCGTGGACAAACATCCTGCTGAGGGGTTTGGGAAGGCTACGCAACGCTCGGATGTAGGAATTCTCAACCAGTTCCCCCCGTTTATTTTTTTCTTTAATGAGGGTACGTAGCATCATCTTTTCATATCTCATTCCACTGGGCATTGATTCCAGGGATTCTTCCAGTTCTCCCTGGTCATACAATCTGCGGGCTTCCTGAATGTGTCGGGGCTCGGTGTCATAGGGATGGCCAATGTAGCGATCCACCGCATCCTTAACACCTCCCTTGATCAGGGCTTTACCCACCAGGTGGGTGTTGGGCCGGTCCTTACCGAAACGCTGAAATCCATAATAATTGGCCACTCCCCTTTTTTCCAGTTCGTTAAGGATTTTTGTTGCTTCCTGAGCTGCTGGTTCAGTATCACCCACATCGCGCACCATTAAACGAAACTTGTTTCCGATCAACTGTCCCATACGTAATTTCTTCTGGTTAGGAACTATGTTGATTATTTTAACATGATGGAGCTTATCTTCCAGTCCCTGAAGTTCTTCAGGAGTTTTATTACTGATACAAATCCATTGTCGAGTTATTGCCCTTTTATCTTTCATTCCCGCGAATCCCATCTGTTTACGGTTGATTTTAAGTTCCCGGGCAATATCCAGAACAACATCCAGAGTGGTTCTACCGTTCTTTTCAATCCAGATCCAGGTGTTGGGTCCCTCACCACTGGGGGGAGTTTCCGGGATTTCTTCCACGTAGAAATCTTCATTTATGGTTCGGATTTCGCCCCCAATTCCCTTCTGAGAAGTTATGTAAGTTTCTGCGTTTAACATGATGATTTACCACATTTTTCTTCTTAAAAATATCTGTATAAAAATAAATTATATTCGATCTTAACTTCATTTTTTTATATGCAGTTAAGATAATAATCATATTGCCTTTGAAGGGGGAATGTATGATGACTAATGTAAAAATTATGCCTTGTCTGGATATGAAAGATGGTCGTGTAGTGAAGGGTATTCATTTTGTGGATTTAAAGGATGCGGGTGACCCAGTAGAAAACGCAACATTATACCAGGATGAGGGGGCAGACGAACTGGCTATGCTGGATATTGCAGCCACAGTGGAAAACCGCAAAACACGTCTGGAATGGGTCCAGAATGTCTCGGGAGTTATTGATATTCCCCTCACCATGGGTGGTGGGATCGCCAGTATGGAAGACATAGATCTCACTTTTAAGGCCGGGGCTGATAAGGTGTCCATGAACAGCGCCGCAGTTAAAAACCCGGAACTAGTAGGGGAGGCTGCTCGTGAGTACGGTAATGAACGGATTACAGTGGCCATTGACGGATGCCGCAACAGTCAGATGCCTTCGGGATTTGAAGTGGTAGTCTCGGGAGGAACCAAAACCACCGGCCTGGATGCTGTTAGATGGGCCAAAGAATGCCAGAAATTAGGTGCTGGAGTAATTCTCCCCACAAGTATGGATGGAGACGGTACTCAGAATGGATATGATCTGGAATTCACTAGATCAATTTCTGATGCAGTTAATCTTCCAGTTATTGCCTCGGGAGGAGCAGGTAAACTTTCAGATTTTAAAGATGGTGTTTTTGAAGGAGGTGCATCAATACTCTTGGCTGCCTCAGTTTTCCATTATCGTCTGCTGAGTATTGGAGAAGTTAAAGAATATCTGAAAGAAAATGGAGTTGAAGTCCTGATTTAGGTTCTAAATTCAATAAACCATGGTATTTGCATTGGATATACCAACTCTCACCCGGCAATTTATCACCCATTTTTTTTAAAATATTTTTCTGTTCCTATTTTTTTAAATAAAACCTCAGCCAATAATTCGAATTTTATAAACTGTCAAAAAATCCATAAATATAGTTTATAACCATGTTCCGGGAGTAATTAAGGTTTAGTAATTGCTTAAGCAATTTAAACTTACTATCCCGTCCACTTTAGTCCCATGAAGAGTATAGTTTATATATGGCCAGGGATAGACATCTTTCCAATGGGGCGGTGCAGTGAAGGCTAAATTTACGGTTTTGAAAAAGAAGATGGAAGGTCTAAAAAATAAAATAAGGGACCATCCACATCATCAACTCATTCTAGGAATATTTACAGTTTTATGTTTATTCATGGTAATGATTCCCCTCTATAATGTTTATTCTGCAGAAGAGCCTTCACCAACACCCATCGTAACCAGCGTCGTGCTGGGAAATGAGTCATATGGAACTGTGGCTAAAATTGGACCCTACGGGAACGTCAGTTCTCCAGTGAAAGTGGCTTACATACTGGGAGAACATCCCCGTGAACACGTTGCCCACAAAGCCCTAGGAGAAAATATCAAAGAGAACTCCCAGTCTCTAAAATACTGTTATTACCTTTATTACATTAACGTCACCAAATATGCTTCTGATTTTTCAAAAGGGAGAATGAACGGACAAGTACTTTCCAATAAATACGTGGTTCCGGATATTGCCCAGGAAAGCTTCTCCCTGGCCATTGATGTTCACGGTACAGATGGAGAATACTCCAAAAGGGTGTTTTTATTCACCCCCCTACCCAAGGGCACCTCACTGGACATCGCCCATAACCTAACTAACCTGGTGGAAGGTGTTCCCTACTATTCTGCACCCAATCCCAGTAGCACTGCCTATACTACCATCCCATTAATCAAGAAAGGAGTTCCGGCTATTGTTTACGAGTCATTCACTGCCCAACCCTACAATTTGGTGAAGGAACAGAATAGAAAATTCATTTTAGGGGTGGATGAACTTAATCTAGAGGCTAATCCCTGTTATTAAGATAATAAGTGACTATCCCTATGGGCTTAAGGTTAGCAAACCTATAAATATGAAGCAATGATTAATGTGTAATTGATACACATGGTGAATTATTATGCCTAAACATATTGCATCCGGATTAAAGTACCTGGCAGCGGTGAAGCTAAGGGAACAGGGTTACTTCCAAAAAGATATTGCTGAAAAGCTGGGAATGGACCGTTCAACTGTTTCGCACTATTTAAATGGTAGAAATCTTTCATGGAGCTCAATTGAAGTTGCTGAAGCTGTAACCGGTTGCTGTAACCGTGACTTTTTATACATGACCTATTCTCTCACGGGAAATATTGATAACACCCGTACAATTGTGGGCATACTCATAGAGGACGAATTCCAGGCCAAAGTTAAGGATAGCTGTATCGGGTGTGGAGTGTGCGTGGATGCCTGCCTCATGAACAACATTGCCATCAAAGATTTAAAATGCAACATAGACACCGCAGACTGTTGTGGTTGTTTAGAATGCCAGTTAAACTGCCCTACTAATTCTATACAGGTTTTAGAAGTTGAAAACTTTAATAAATGATCTACTTACTTTTCACTCTATCCCTCTCTTTTAAAAATCCTCTTTAATTATAAATAGTTTAAAACGATTTTACACACCACAAAAGGGAACCGGACAGCCCCCGAGAACTATTACCAAATTAAGATAAACATAAATATTCTCAACCCTAAAAATTAAAATAACTATTCTAAAAAGGGTGGATAAGATGATTTGTCCTAAATGTAGACATGAAAATCAGGATGATGCCGCTATCTGCGAGTTTTGTGGTGAAACGTTGAAGGTTAAACAACCTCCTAAAAAGTCTGATAGCAAAGATGATGATGGTTTTTCCATTGGAAACCTTAAATTAATTTTTATAGGAATTATAATCCTATTCATAGTTACAGTTGCCCTACTGTGGCCTAATACCCCGGTGAATGTAAATAGTACTGATTCTTTCCTTTCCACCCAGGCATCCTGGAATCAGATCGCAGTTTACAATGGAACTTCTGATGATGTAATGTCCTTTCAGATTAAAGGGAAGAAAATGAAGGTTTACCTAACTGCTCAGCCCTTATCTCCAGAAACCAGTTTAAAGTGCCAGATCTACGGATCCAGTGGAGCTACATCGGGCGATGATCTGGCCTGGAATGGAGGGGATACATCCCCCAAAACCATGAGTCTGCAACATCAGACCAGTCCGGGAAATTACATGGTTAACATTGATATCCCCGATTTTCCTGCTAATCAGGTACAGTGGACTGTGCAGGTATTTGATTATTATTAATCCCATGGTAAAGGCATTTAAATTTAAAACTGGATCCAATCCAAGAATCAATATTCCCTGCACCTATTTCCACCCACCAATTACCCGGAAAAAATAAATGCCCATTTACTCTCAGCGACGATCAACCAAACGCTTAGGCCTACCCCTGATCTTATAAAATTCAAGACCTTCCGGTTCAGTAAAATTGAAGTTAATGTTAAAGAGACCATCCTGATGTGCTTCAGATAGGGCAGGTTTGTATTCCAGGAATGATTTAAGGAAATTCTCCTGTACCAGTTCCAAATTACGGTCCGGAGTATCATGGCATTCCATACTAACCCGGAGGGTAACTTCAGACTCATCCCCATACAGAAAGGCCTCGTATTCTCCAGTGAGGTAATCCATATTCTCTGGTTGAAAAACCCCTTTCTCTATATCCACACGGTTAAATGGCGAGCCCGAAACCCATACTGTTTCTGCTTCCCTTTCTGGATTCAGAATGCGCAGGTGGGTGCGGCCACAGGGACATTTATCACGGCTAACCACCACCGTGGTGTCCTCAGTATCATAGTTCAAAAGTAAATTCCCAGATTTGGCTCCAGGTGGCAGTAGCGTGGTTAGAACTATTCTACCACATTCTCCTTCCACCACAAAATCTTCCATCTGGGGATTGTACACATCGAGGTGCACCATGTCTTCGGGAACATGCAATCCTACCTTTTCCTGACATTCTCCACACATGGTTCCCTCAGTGCTACCGTAGGTGTTGTAAACTGGAACACCCCATAATTTCTCCACATAAGCACGGGACTCCTCTGCAAAACTTTCACCTCCAGCCACCAGCCTTTTAATACTGGAGTCATGTGGATCCAATCCTTCTTTTTTCATCCGGCGGGCCAGGCGTATTAATTTAAAAACACTGCCCACAATTCCCGTGGGTTGATAATGTCTCATTATGCGCACGGGGAAGGTGCACTTACCCGTGGGTATAATGGTCATGCCAATTTTCTGGGCAGCCAAGGTCATGGTGTTGGCCCCTACGTTCATACCGTAGGAAGCACAGACCACCACTCTATCACCAACCCCGAAGTTCTGACTGACAAATGAGCGGGAGTACTTCTCTGCATACCGGTTCCAATCTTCCCAGGTTAAAAAGAAGGACTTGGGAGTTCCACTGGTTCCACTGGTTTCATGGATGGTGAAGACCTCGTTCCAGTCAATGCTTTTAAACTCAAACTCGCTAGCAGAGGGAGGTTGATGTTCACGGACTGCTTTTCCAGATATTATGGGCAGTTCACGTAGATCTTCATGTTCCCGGATATCCGCTGGTTTTATATTATTTTTTCGGAACCATTTCTGGTAAAAAAGAGAATTATCCGCAGCATACTTAACCGTGTAACGGATGCGTTCATCTATCAGGGCATCTAATTCATCTCGAGGCATAGTTTCCATTTCTTCCCGGAAATAATCCATTAAAAATCCCCCGTAATTTGTTAGTTCCCAAAGTGTAAGATTAGTAGTTATTCTATTAGTGCCCACAAACTTAATAATAATTGTGAACCATACCCTGTATGTATCCAAAGATCAACGGGTCCCAGTGTAACTATAGGGGAACCATCAAGAACGGGCATAAACTATGGACAAATTGATTCAGAAACTCCCAGTACATTATAAATTATAAGGAGACCCATGAAGGATTATAGAATCATTATTCTATTTTTGGTGATTGTACTCCCTATCTGGGGTGCATGGGAATTTATTGATCAGCAGGACCCCGATGCTATAAAGGTAGGATATTTACCATGCGACCACAGCGCCGCCCTTTTTGTGGCTAAGAACAATCAAACCTATGAAAAAAATGGTTTAAAAGTTAAAACCACACAAATTAGCACGGGATCTAATATCGTGGATGCTGTGGCCAGTGGTGATCTGGACATCGGCTACGTGGGGATAACTCCCACCTTGCAGGGGATAAGTAAGGGGATCCCCATCAAAGTCGTAGGGGCAGTCAATCTGGTGGGTAGTGGGATTGTGGTTGAACCCAACTCATCCATTACCAGCCCGGCAGATTTGAAAAATAAAACCATAGCTACCCCCGGTGTTAGCTCCATTCAACAGGTCCTATTAATGTATGAATTGCAAAAATACAACATTACCTCCGCAGACGTGGACATTATATCCATGAATGTTTACAACATTCCTTCCACCCTGGCCGCCCATAAAGTGGATGCCTACATCTCCTACGAACCTTTCGTATCCATTGCACCCTATATGGACATTGGGGAAGTGTTGATATACTCCAATGATATAATCGAAGGCCATCCCTGCTGTGTGATAATCACCAGCGAGAAATTTATCAATGAACACCCCGATGAACTGCAAAAATTTCTGGAAATCCACCAAAACTCCACAGAATATGTTAGAACCCATCCCAATGAAACTGCAGAGATGGTGACCCAAGAGTTAACCACCAACTACAATGTGGAGACTATGTCCCTCCAGCACATCATATTTGTCTCCTCCGTAGATAAGGAATTCCAGGATAATGTTTTGAGGTTCATGGCCCTTGAAAATAACATGGGATACTTGAAAAAAAACCTTACATCCGATGAAATATTTGATACAAGCTTTTTAGGTGGTTAAACCGTGTTAGGTGATTATGAATGAGGAAAATATTAGTTTCATCCCTATTACCTGTGGCCATAATTATAATCTGGGCTATTTTAACTTCATACACTGGATTAATACCATCTTACTTCTT
>Ga0228535_1000278_pt1:0-27500 | contig 165214 bp, 156 predicted proteins | sample SJ1metagenome_FD_168457 | JGI IMG/M metagenome (GOLD analysis project Ga0228535, IMG submission 168457) | Enriched culture of PCE-dechlorinating microbial communities from Ithaca, New York, USA - SJ1 | ecosystem: Engineered > Modeled > Simulated communities (microbial... > Unclassified... | reverse complement strand
CCCGTTTCACCAGTAAAAATGATGCACGGGATCATATTGCTGGTTACACCATCCTGAACGATGTAACCGCACGGGACCTCCAGAGGAAAGATGGGCAGTGGACCCGTGCCAAGAGTTTCGACACCTTCTGCCCCATTGGGCCCTGGATAGAAACAGATATGGATCCTTCCCATCAGGACATATCCCTGAAACTCAACGGAGAAGTAAAACAGAACTCCAACACTGAAAACATGATATTCTCAGTGGAAGAGCTGGTAGAATTTATTTCACATATAATGACCCTTAATCAAGGAGATATTATTGCCACCGGAACCCCTCCCGGTGTGGGTTCTATGAATGTGGAGGATATAGTGGAAGTTAAAATAGAAGGCATAGGAACCCTTAGTAATAAAATTAAGGGTTACTAAGCATTATTTCTTATATATTCTACCTGAATTTATTCCAGATAAATTGCCGGTTTATAAGGTAGAGCATTTCTAGCCTTATTTTGAGGATCATAATCATCTTCACCAGATTCACCGTAACTTGAATGGATAATGATCTCTGCTCCAGATTCTCTTTGTAAATAAGATAAAGAGTTCATTAAGAGATCAAATTCATTTAAATATCCCACATAGTTAATCTTGGTCATTTCCCGGGCTATTTTCTGGGCGAAACCTGCCAGTTCCTTTTTATCATCGTGGACATTGGCTTTAATGGCCTGTCCCATTATACTTCCCACATCGGGCTTACCTACCTTAAGGGCTATATCAAATACCTTCCATTTCCATTCTGGGGCCAGGTAGATATGTATTTTTTCCGCCTGACTTTTAGTTATCTTTTTTATCTCCCGGATGTCATCCACCAGTCCCTGGATGATTTCTTCCCCCTTGTGCACCTTTTCATTGATTAAATCCGGATTGAATTCAGGCCATGGTGCTTCGGATACAAATCCTTCTCCCCCGTGCCTGTCCCATAGTTCTTCACAGGCATGAGGGGTGAATGGAGCCATTAATCGTATCCATATTCCCAGCACATAGGCCAGGACACTGATTATTTCCTCACGACCATCTCCACTCTTCAGTTCAAGGTCCACCCGGTGCAGGTAGTGGTCAATATCCTTTTTGAAGAGGAACAGTGCTTCTTGAAGGGCTTTACGGGTTTGGAATCCTTCCAGTGCCTGGGTGGCATCTCTTACCCGCTGGTTAACCTGGCTGATCATCCAGGCATTTATGGCCTTATCCACTGCCGGGGCCTCGGTACAGTCACACAGTTGGATCTGGGATCCGTGAAGTTCGTCTACCATAGCCGCGAAGCCTGAAAACCATTCTAAACGTTTTTTGGTTCCTATAACCTCTTTTTCTCTCCAGTCAAAGTCCTGCCATGGTTCGGCCGAGGACATGAGGAACAGTCTTACCACGTCCGCTCCATGGATTTTAATGGCATCTTCCAGGAGGATGATGTTCCCCTTGGAGGAGGACATTTTGTTTCCCTCCAGTAGTCCCATTCCAAATACCACCACTCCCCTGGGTCTTTTTTCCTCGGGATATATGGCTGAATGGTGGAATATGTGGAATGAAAGGTGGTTTCCCACCAGGTCCTTGGCGGATAGCCTCCAGTCTAAGGGGTACCAGTAGTTGAATTCTTCTTTCATACCCTCAGGTATGTTGGTTTTGGTGGTTGGTTTATCCAGGAATATGTGGTCGAAAAATTCTTCATCCAGTTCCTCCGGGTCTATGTTCTTAAGATGGGTGGCTATGGCATAGTAACTCATGTAAATGGTGGAGTCACTGAGTGGTTCTATCAACCACTGCGGGTCCCAGGGCAGGGGTGTTCCCAGTCCTATCCTACGGGCGCAGGCCCAGTCATGGAGCCAGTTGAGGTAATATTCGAAGTTGGGCCTTATCTCCGCAGGGATGGTTTTCATGTGGGAAAGGGTGTCCTGTGCAGTCTGGGTCCATTCTTCATCGGAATACTTAAGGAACCACTGGTTGTCCAGGATTTTAACCACACATTCTGTACCGCAACGGCAGATCACCGGTTTTTCTGCGAATTCGTGCATTATGTCCCCTTTGTCTTCTTCTAGGAGGGTTTCTTTAATGGCGTCCCTGGCTTCCGGTACCCTTAAACCAGAAAACCCAGTGACGTGTTCATCCATAACTCCCTTGGCGTGCTCCAGTTTGTACATTTCATTGGTGGCTTCCTTGAGTTTAGGGTCCTGCTGGCTTTTAACCCCCATTTGCTCAATCATCTCCACAGCCGGGTGCTGGCCAAATCCCTTAAGGGTTATGAGTCCTATTGGTTGTATATTTTCCACTTCTTCCTTTATTCCGTATTTTTCCAGGGTTTCAGAATCATTTTTAAGGTCTATCAAGGCAATGTAATCTGCTGGTGCGTGTGCCGGCACTGAATAAACCACGCCCGTAGCATAAGCCGGATCAACGAAGGAAGCCGGCAATATAATATGTTTTTCACCAGTTACCGGGTTTTCCACATGTTGCCCTATTAATCCCGGAGCATCCACTTCCCCTACCATCTCTAAACCGGTTTTCTGGTTTAAAAGGTTATCGTAGGCTTTTTTACTTACGATCCATTCCTCACCATCATTTTTAATCTTAACATACTCCTCATCCGGGTTCAACCATAGATTAGTAGCTCCGAAGAGAGTTTCTGGACGGAAAGTGGCCGCTACCAAATATGTTTCCCCCATTTTAAACTTGATGAGGGTTAATTCGTTAATGGCTACTCCTTCTCCTTCCAATAAGTCGTGGTCCCCTACGGGATTTTCATCATCGGGACAGTACTTTACCGGGTGGGCACCTCTTCGTACCAGCCCCTTTTGGTTGAGTTTGGCGAACTGCCAGGTTATGAATTTCTGGTAGTGGGGATCGATGGTGGTGAATTCACGTCTCCAGTCGATGGAATAACCCATATGAGTCATTACATCATGGTACTCTTCACTGAAGTATTTAACAATATAATGAGGGTCTGTAAATTTGTTAAGCGCTTCTTCAGGTACTTTATGGACGTTTTGATATATATCCAGGGTCCAGGGATCTCTTCTTTTGATACGCTTGGCTATGCCGATGACTGGAGCTCCAGTTACATGCCAGGCCATGGGAAATAGTACGTTGTATCCTTGCATCCTCTTAAAACGTGCGTAAACATCAGGAACTGTGTATGTACGGCCGTGGCCCACATGCATTGCTCCGCTGGGGTAGGGGTAAGCCACAGTCAGGAAAATTTTTTCCCGGTTATCAGGGTTGGATTGGAATAATTTTGATTTCTGCCATTTTTTCTGCCATTTATCCTCAATTTTTATGTCTGTCACTAAATCACCGCCATGAATAAATTTTAATCTGGTAAAAGTAAATTTATGATGGTTAACACTAATTTTTATTCAAATAATTACTAGATCCAATAAGTAAGCTCATTACTTCTACAGGGAGTTATCTAACCAGTCCAGATAGTCCGGTGATCCTTTCTTGATCTGGATCTCCAGGGCACATGGTGTCTGGTAGCTGTGGATTTCTCTAACCTTATCTATAACTTTATCCACCAAATGGGATCGGGTCTTCACCAGAAGGATAGATTCAACATCCTCCTCCAGTTTTCCCTCCCACCAGTAAATAGATCCCATATTAGATATTATATTAGCACAGGCCACTAGTTTCTCTTCTAACAGGACTCTGGCTATTTTTTTAGATTCTTCCTCTCCAGAAGTAGTGATATAAACCATAGAATACATTTTTACATCTCTTGATTTATCTCCTCGTTTTTAAATCTTAAATTCTCATTCTGGTAAAACAAGAACATTATCGGATTATTTTAGGTATGGGAGGCATTTTTGATTTGTGTTCAGCAGCACGCATCATGGAATTAACCCTAACTACTTCGTCCAGTTTTATCTGAAGTTTTTGAGCTACTTCTTCCTCTCCCATGCCCTGCTCAGTCATCAAGTACAGAATCTGGTCTAGAAGGTCATATTTAATCCCTAATTCTTCTTCATCAGTCTGCCCGGGCCATAAACCAGCAGTAGGGGCCTTGTGTAAGATACTGCCGCTGAGGCCCAGATATTCAGCCACTTTCTGAACATCAGTTTTGTACAGGCCACCGATAGGGAGAATGTCCACCCCACCATCACCGTACTTGGTGAAATAACCCACTAAAAGTTCGGTGCGATTACCAGTACCAACCACCAGCCGGTTCAGGGCATTGGCATGGTAATAAAGAATTAACATCCTCATTCGTGCCTTAAGATTTGCCCCCGCAAGTTGGTATTGCTCTGTGTCCGGAGAAGAACGGCAAATATTTTCCACAGGCTCCATAAGAGGATCTATGGGAATTACCCTGTGTTTTATGCCAATTTCCTCGGCCAGAGCCACGGCATCATCCACATCTTCCTGATTGGTGGTCTGACTGGGCAGGATCAATCCCAGTATTTTATCAGCATTCACCACTTGTGCACATAGTTTAACTGTGGCCGATGAATCTAACCCGCCACTAAGACCTACAACCAGTCCTTGCACCTTAGATTCTATCAAAGAACTTTCTATGAAACCCGATATCTCCCGGGATACTTTTTCCACATCCAAAACTGGTAAGATCTCCTTATTTTTGTCCATGTCATACACCGCATAATTTATTTATTGATAAACCTTATTAACGAGTTAATACCATATCAACGGCAACCAACACAACTAAAATCATGTTTAAGCTTTAAAATGGGATTTTGTCCCTTTTCTGACCTTTAACTGGTTTTTAAATTATTCTGTTATTTTATATGGGTCTTTCTTACATATGGATTTTACACAATTTTTATATAACCCCATGGTTTAAGTAAGATAATCTCATAGAAACATTTAACTTGGAAAGATGGAGATTTAAATATTTAAGTTTATTTTAGGCTTTTTGCGATCCTAGAATAAATAATGGAGGCAAGTATAATGGCAATTAAAGACCTTTTCCATTTTAATAAAGGAAAAACAACATTCGTATTTATCGGAGGGAAAGGAGGAGTGGGTAAAACTACCGTGTCCGCCTCAACCGCTTTATGGTTGGCTGATCAAGGTAAAAAAACCCTGGTAATCTCAACAGATCCTGCACACTCCCTTTCTGACTCTTTAGAAAGACACTTGGAACATGACCCCATCCCCATCGGTGAAAATCTGTGGGCAGCTGAAATTGATCCCGAAGTAGCCATGCAGGACTATCAGGTCAAAATGAAGGAACAACAGGCCCTTAACCCTGGTATGGATATGGGAATGATGGAGGACCAGATGGAAATGGCCACCATGTCCCCCGGAATTGACGAAGCAGCGGCCTTTGACAAGTTCCTACAGTACATGACCACCGATGAGTATGATGTGGTGGTTTTTGACACCGCACCAACCGGTCACACCCTGAGACTTCTCTCTTTCCCGGAAATGATGGATAGCTGGGTAGGGAAGATGATCAAGGTCAGGAGACAGATCGGAAGCATGGCCAAGGCCTTCAAGAACATCATGCCCTTCATGGGAGATGAAGAAGAAGAGGACAAAGCCCTGGAAGATATGGAAGCAACTAAAAAACAGATACGCGCTGCCAGGGAAGTTATGGCCGATCCGGAACGAACATCCTTTAAGATGGTGGTTATTCCGGAGGAAATGTCCATCTACGAATCTGAAAGAGCCATGGAAGCACTGGAAAAGAATAACATGAACACTGATGCCGTTATTGTTAACCAGATCCAGCCAGAAGAAGCAGACTGTGATTTCTGCCGTGCACGACGTCAGATTCAGCAAAAAAGGATGGAAAGTATCCGCCAGAAATTTGGTAATCAGGTGGTGGCGGAGATACCCCTGTTCCGTGAGGAAATCAAGGGTACGGATAAACTGCGTGAAGTAGGTAAAATTTTATACGGGGAGTCTTAAAAAGCTTCCTAAATCTTTTATTTTTAAAAACATACTCTTTTTCCCCATTAAGTCCACTATTCTTAAATTTATGTTCTACCAATGAACTTTGAATTGAAAAATCAGTTAAAACTTATTTTAAGTAATAAATGTGTCGAAAAGAGTTTGATGCTTTATTAAAGTGGACACTTTATTTAATATAGGATATTCCTATTAAAAAGGGATATAAAAATGGATATTCTTTCTTATTTAAAAGTAATTTAGGACTCTAGAGTTATATTCGACTCTAGAGTGAAAAAATTTTAAAGGCATTCTGAATGAACCCGGAGAGAGCCCGTTCATAGTTAAACCAGCCCTGTTCATAATGTTTGGTCTGGGTGATCATGAAGGTGTAGGAATATATGGAGAGCCCGAATGCCCGGTAGCTAATATCCCTTCCCGGGAGGTGTTTTTCCATACATTTACTCAGGTATTCCACAAATACTTCCCGCATGGGGTCATCTTTCTGGGTACTGGATAACAGTATGAATTCATAGTTTTTTTCGGCAATCCCCGCCATATCTGTAATTAAAGTGGTTAAAAATACCTCTTCATCGGTAGATATATTGGCTTCCAGGGCTTTAGTCATGTCGGCTTTAACTTTTTCAATATTATGGGTTAAAACACTGTTAAAAAGATTTTCTTTTGTTTTAAACTTTCTAAATAACGTTAATTCACTGAAACCTGCTTTCTGTGCTATAAGCCTAGTTGTAGCACCTTTATAACCTTTTTCAGCAAATATTTCCAGAGCGGCATCTAAAAATTTCTGTTCTGTTTTACTAACCATGTTCACATGCAACCATCAAATTCATCTAAATCTTCTAGGGCATTTCCATCTTGACAGAAGTGTTTTTTTAGTTGAAGAGCATGCTATTTCAACACATCCATCTTTTAGATGATAAACATCCCTTAAAAAGATTTTAACTAATAATTATAGGAATTTCTGGACTTTTAACTAACCCTATCCAGTTTTTAAATGTTCTTTTTAGGTAACTATTAACTTATACCTTTAAAAATAATTTCCCAAAAATCAATTTTAACCATGTTTATATATGGCTGGAATCAAAGTTATTAGTCTTATAAATTAATTGGGAAATTTATTAAAGAGTTTAATTAATCATCATCATGAAACAGCATTATTCACTGCCAGATAAGATAAATCAGCGGCTTTATTCAAGCATTGCTGTATATCTTCATTATCACCAGTTTTTAACCAGTCCTCCCATGAATTCCCACTCATCTGACTGCACACTGCCAATTCACCATTCACATCACCGGTTTTTGTGAGGTGGGGTGTTAAAAATATGGCCTGTAACTCCAATTTGGTGTGCTGGTAACCGGAGTGTCCCCCTCCCGAGTGGGGCGGGCACACACTATCAGAAATGTAATGGGTTGCCACCCCAAAACAGTAGCTGGCCTGATTGTAATCCTCATTTAGATAATACTCCCTGCCTTTTCCAAGCCAATAATTTATTTTTTCCTGACTATCAGGGTAATGATGATACTCATAGTCCATGAACTTGTAATCAGGGTCATCCGCCCCGTCAAGCATTTTATCCAGGTCTAAATTCTTCTGTGCATCTGCGGGAAGGGTGTTATAAACTTCTTCAACTATAGCATAATGGTTGGGTGCTCCCCAAGCAGACACTGGTTGGAGTACTGCTAAAAATGTTAAAGAAGTGAGAATTAACATTATCAGGTTTTTATTCATAGTTCCTCGGACACCGATGATTATGATAAATTAAACTCTATGTTGATTAATTAAACTCCCCGGAAAATGGGGTTAAAGTGATGTGTAGTAAGTACCCATATTTAAATATGTGTGTGGATCTGGTTACTTAATATAGTACCCTATCCCCTATTAAATGTAATAAAACAAATTAATCAAATCGCCGTCACCGGTGGAACTAAAATGCATGGAAAATCTTGTCCAGTACATCAAAATCACATCCCCGCCTGGAAAAGATATATTAGAGGTTTTTTACGTGTAATTATCCTCATCAATGCACTGTACCAGGTTCTTTTTGGTGAGGTTTTCTTCGGGTTTCTAGCACTGGCAGCCCTTACCATCCTGCTAATTCCCCGGTTTTTTACTAAAAACCGGGTTTGTGTCGTTCCTGTTGATATCGAGATACTGTTTCTAATTGTAATATTTTTTGAGCTGATTGTGGCGGATGCATATAATTTCTACAGCTTAATACCTTACTATGATAAGTTCATGCATTTATTAGTCTCCTTCATTGTGGGAATTGTGGGCATGGTGATTATTTACACCTTCTACGCCCTGGGAAAGCTCCAGGCCAGCACCGGAGTGATGTTCTCCTTAATTGTTTTAATAACTATGGGACTGGGGGCTGGTCTGGAAATGGCTGAATACTTCTACGATCAAATTCTTTACCCATTAATTGGCCCATATTTACCCACTGGACTTACACAGGGGTCCATGATTGCTTCACCGCTGGTAGATACCATGGAAGACTTGTACGTAGACACCCTGGGAGGTATACTGGGGGCGGCAATGGGAATTATCCTGATAAAAAGAGAAGAAATGAAAGGCAAAGAATTGGAAGTTATAGATGAATTGGAAGCCCTTGCCTCGGAAAAAGATGAACCATAGAAAGCTATAGTGTTTATTCACGAGAATTACCCGAAAAAAAGAATAGCCAGGAATGGAGTAGATTAGTGGAAAATAGGAGAAAATCGTGGAAAAGTACTGAATAACTTAGTGGAATATTACAGGATAAAGCCGAGTTAGATAAAATGAATTACAAAGAAATTCGAAACTTTTTAGTGGCTCTAGTGGTGTTCCTGGTTATCGTACTGACATTCCGATTGATAGCCGATCTTATGGGTGAAACTTCACCCACAGGACCCATTAAAATTTTTTCCTGGATTGCTGGTTCACTGGTTGCCCTGGAAGTATGGGAAATGATATCCAGATAGAACCTGAATTACTGGTAATTGGTATAAAATAAGTGATATCCTCAAAATGAAATCTAACTAAAAATAGTAAGTTATGGTGATGTAAATGTTAATAAAATCCCTTAATAAATGTAATTACACCCAGGTAGTGGATAAAACCGTGCTGTGTGAGCTTCTGCATCCTAAAAATCAAAATATTGAAATGGGTTGCAGCATTGCCCATGCCATCATAGAACCAGGTAAAGCCTCCTTACCCCACAAACTGAATAAATCGGTGGAAATTTATTATATGCTGGAGGGGGAAGGCGAAATGCACATTGATAGTGAATCCGCCTTAGTTAAACCGGGTGACGCTATTTACATCCCTCCAGGATCGTCTCAGTGGATTGAGAACCACGGTGATGATCCTTTGAAGTTTCTGTGCGTGGTAACTCCACCCTGGCAGGAAAATGACGAAGAAATATGTGATTAACTGGAAAGCTCTTGTGAACGAGTGGAAAAACCTAGTAAACCACCATCACGCAGAGGTAACTGAACTCCATATATGCTATTTCTCTTAGATTTCCAGTAACTATTCTTTCATCAGGATAACTGAGACGTTCACACACTGAAACCTTCCTTTCAGGGTTTGTTCCTTCATCAATTAAAAACTGTGCCAGTTTCTCCACCCTAAAATCAGGTAAAACCATGGTTGGCTTTCCATTATCCACATAATCCAATATTACCTGTGAGTTTCCCTTACCGTGGAGGGTGAGCAGGTTTATCTCATCCCATGGTAACTGGAGCCGGGCCGCGGCCAGTTGCAGCGAACTGATACCGGGAATTACCTCCAGATCCAGGTCTTCCTGTAGTTTCAGTATGGGTTTTAGAACTCCCGAGAATCCCGGGTCTCCGGTGGAAAGGATGGCTACGTTTCTACCTTCATCCACCAGGGAAATTGATTTTTTCATCATTTCATCCATATTCCGTGCCCGGAGTACCAGTGTTTCCCCTGCAAATCCCGGGAACAAATCCAGGGCCCTTTGACTCCCCACCAGCACATCAACAGAGTTTGCGCATTCTATGGCTGCCTTGGTTAAGTAATCACTGGATCCTGGCCCTATTCCCACCAAATAAAGTTTTGACATGTGAATTGCTCCTTAACATTAAACATAAACCGCTAATATAATGTACAATTTATGTTTAATCCTGATTATAAATAGAATATGATATTATGCGCATGAGTTTTTGATGCCCAAATAATGTGATGTACCCTAAAGTTCTCCCCCATAAATCTTTAAACTGGTGAGGTAAAAGAGACTAGTAGTGATTATTATGCTCCAGATTGCAGTTACCGGAAAGCCCAACGTGGGCAAATCATCTTTTTTCAACGCAGCCACCTTATCAGAGGCCGAAGTAGCCAGTTACCCATTTACCACCATCGATGTCAACAAAGCAGTGACCCACGTGGTTAAACCATGTCCCTGCCAGGAACTGGAGGTGGAATGTAACCCAAGAAACTCCCAGTGCCTAGAAGGCCAGCGCCTAATACCAGTGGAGTTGTTAGATGTGGCCGGACTGGTACCCGGAGCCCATGAAGGCCGGGGATTGGGTAACAAATTTCTGGATGACCTGCGCCAGGCCAGAGTGTTCATCCATGTCATTGATGCCTCGGGATCCACTGATGAAGAGGGCCGGCCCTGTGAGGCAGGTAGCCATGACCCCATGGAGGATGTGGATTTCCTGCAGCACGAGATAACCATGTGGCTCTTTGGAATACTCCATAAAAACTGGAACCGCCTGGTGAGAAAGGCCCTGTCAGAGAAACTGGACATTGCCAAAGTAATAGCTGAACAGCTCAGTGGTGCCGGTATCATGGCAGAAGATGTGCTGGAAGCTAAAAGGGCAATCACTAAGGAGTATAAGGACTGGGAAGATGAAGATATGATCCTTCTCCTGGACAATCTCCTTAAAATCGCCAAACCCATGATGATCGTGGCCAACAAGGCCGATCTTCCCCACGCCGAGGAGAACATCCAGAGACTTAAAGAAAAATATGATAACGTGGTGCCCGCATCAGCCGAGGCAGAACTGGCCCTGAGCAGAGCGGCAGAAGCAGGATTAATCAAATACACCTCGGGAGAAGATGACTTTGAAATATTGCAGGCAGATAAGCTGAGTCCGCAGCAGTTAAAGGCCCTGGAGTACATTCGGGAAAATGTTCTCCAGAAATACGGGGGCACTGGAGTCCAGGAAGCCCTTAACCAGGCCATTTTCAACCTTCTGGATATGATCGTGGTTTACCCGGTAGAAGATGAACACAAACTCTCTGATCAGAAGGGAAACGTACTACCGGATGCACTGCTCATACCTCGTGGTTCTAAACCAAGGGATATGGCATTCCTAATTCACACCGATATTGGTGAGGGTTTCATGCACGCCATTGACGCCCGGAGCTGCCGTAGGGTGTCTAGTGACCATGAACTCCAGGATGGGGATATAATTAGTATAATTACACGCTAGAAATGACATAATAAAGTGTTGTATCCCCCGTGGACTTGAATTCGGTTATAGTTTACTACCACCCTTCTATTTTTTTTACTTCTTCCAGTAATCCAATACACTCTGTTATTTCCTTAGTAGGTTCTAACCCCTCCAGTATAGATATAACTTGGTTAATTCTGGCTATACTTCCAATATTCATCATTTCTTCTTTTTCTAATTCAATATTTTCAAAACCCTTGAGTTTTACCATGCTGTCCCCTCTTTTTTAATTATATAACCTGAAATTCATTTTTATTCCCTATAATTCTCAGAAGCTCCAATACTCCTATTGATCACGTTATTACCTGGAACTTATGCATCGGGCTACTAAAATTCCGTATTGAAAAAGAATATGTGGAGGATGAGGTCTTAAAAAGCTCCTCCCCCACCTCCAATATCCCCTCCACCTATGTCACCCACTCCTCCGAAGTCTCCACCAGAACCGGATGTGGCCGTGGTGATGCCGGTATCCAGGGATGAGGAGAGGAGAGCATATCCCCCGTAGTAATGGAACAGGTAGATGTCACTGCCTTCCAGCTGGTCACTGGGGAGGTACAGTTCCATGGCCTTTTTGACAGCCTCCGCTGCTCCCAGGGCTGTGGCGTAGACCAGGTACTTGTTCCAGATGGCCACTGACTCCGGAGGGTATTCCTTTATCAGGCTGAAATCCTGGATATACTTCTTGAAATTGTGCCATTTGGCATCGTATTCTTCGCCGTAGGTGGTCCACTGCCCCCCTACCTTCTGGGGCAGGAGCAGGGAAATGATGGAAACTAGTCCCAGCACTATGGATGCTACTAACGCATAACTAGCCGCAGGGAGAGGGTCAGTTATGGTGAAGAAGAACACAATACCCGCCACTACAATCCCCACTATTCCGAAGATCTTCAGGTAGGTGTCGCCCTTCTTATTGAATATCTTACCCAACTGGTCATCAGTGAGGTATTCATCTTTTATACCTGCTCTCCAGTCCATATAAGTTTCTCGGAAGGATTTAGCAGTTTCTCGGTTCGATAAATCTGCAGATATCTGATCTAGAGATATAAGGCCTTCGTCCGCAAATTCTTCCAGGAAATTCAAAACATCCTGCTCAAATCCTTTGAGTGTGGATTTATCCTTTCCTGGGTTGACCTTCAGGAACAGGGAATCATCGAATCCATATCCTTCCTGGGATGAGGGTTCTTTTTCTATTAAAAGATATTTCCGGTCAATGAGATCCATTATGGTGGCTTTAAATCCATCCATATCCGGTTCTCCTATTTTTTTGGAGAACCCCGGACCACATATGGCATTCACCAGAGCCGGCGGATCATCCGTAGGGATATCCCGCTCGTATTCGGCCTGATAATCTATTTTTGGTTCTCTTCCATAACGGAAATAGATAATCACAGGTATGAAAATACCCAGTAACATTAAAAGGGCTAGAATTGAGTATAGAGTGCCTTTGAAGTTTAGCTGGTTCTGGTAGTTATTCTGTATCTGTTCTATCTGGTTCAGGGCATCCTGGTTCAGGATGGTACCGTTGGTGGGATTGGAAGAGAACTGACCTTTGGGTAGGGCCATCCTCACTTCGAAATAATCTCCAGAAGGGACCGTCTTACTGGTTACCTCCAGAGTGTTGCCCTGCCAACTGGAATTTTTGGCATAGTAGGGTGGATTTAGCCAGTATTTCACACCATCACTGGAAGGGGCATGAATTCTGGCATTAAGCTGACCTATATCCACGTCCCAGTTTTCTCCCACCAGCTTATACTGTAATTCAACTATATCATTGTAAAAACGGAGCACATGGGATAAATCATATTCCAGGGTGACATCCACATCTTTACTGGTAATGGGAGTAGTTTTTGCCGCATCAGAGTAGAGATATATTTTGATCCGTTTGCTGGTGCCCTGATCAATGATTTCCGGACTGGAATAAGCACCATTCGTGGAAACTTTCAAATTCTGTAGAATTTGTCCATTTTTTAAGGGTATATCCCGGTACACTCCATTGTAGGTTCCTGAAAATGAGTAATGGATGGTTTCCTTAACATGGATGGAACCATCGTTCTGCAGGAAGAGGTCCATGTCCAGGGAAGGTATGGAATAACTCCGATCTTCGGCAAAGGCCAATCCTGAAAAGGAAATTAAAATAAGGGATATAAGGACTGTCCGGATAATGAAGTTCTTTTTATCCAATGGCAATTCCTCCCCAATTTTAGAATTCTACTTTAGGGACTTCCCTTTTGGTCTCTTCGATTTCAAAGAACTCTTCTTCCTGGAAGTTGAAGAGAGAGGCAATGATGTTACTGGGCACCATCTGGCATTTGTTGTTGTACATCAGGACGGTGTCGTTGTAAAACTGCCGGGAATAGGCTATCTTGTTTTCAGTTTCCTCCAGCTGACCCTGGAGCTCCCGGAAGTTTTCACTGGCCTTTAGATCAGGATAGTTCTCAGCCACAGCAAAGAGACTTTTCAGAGTTTCAGTTAATACATTGTTGGCCTCTGCTGTTTCCTGGACTGTTTTAGCATTCATCAATCCAGCCCGGGCCGCAGTTACGTTTTCGAATACGGTTTTCTCGTGTTTAGCATATCCTTTAACTGTTTCCACCAGGTTGGGAATGAGGTCTGCCCTCCGGTTCAGTTGGACATCGATCTGAGACCAGGCATTTTTAACCCGGTTTCTAAGTTTAACCAAGCTGTTGTAAAGGTATACAAACACTACCACTATTAAAATTATTATAACTAAAATTATTAGTTCGATTATCATTTCATTCACCATGTAGCTTCAGTTGTTCTTAACTCCTGTGTAATTGTCCTTAATATAATTTTGGTAAAACACCGATGTGAGGAGTAAGGGAAAAATAGAACTCGGATGGTTTCACCAGTCCCAGTAAATCATACCCATTCTACTTTTTTAACAAAATATGTTATTAGGCTCTATTAAATTCTTTTTAAAAAGTTATTTGACCTTTTGATTGGGATTTATATTCTTTTAACCCCTTAAAAATGCTCAAATTTTATATCACTCCAGTGACATAATGATACACCGTACTAGAAATGTTACCAGACAGAGAGGTAAGTTTCAAGTGTAAAAATGACAATCAATGAACTCCCTCCTGAAGATGTATTTGGAGAATTAAACTCTTATAAGAAGGGATTATCTACTGATGAGGCCCAAAAGAGGCTTGAAAAATATGGGCCCAATCAGATTGAGGAAATTAAGAAAAAACCGGTTATTTTTAAGTTTTTAGCCAATCTTTATCAGCTTCTGGCTCTGTTGTTATGGGCTGCCAGTGGGCTGGCTTTTTTAAGTGGTACTCCCCAGTTGGGGTTGGCCATTATCGCCGTCATTATCATCAATGCTGTTTTTAGTTTCTGGCAGGAATACAAGGCTGAACAGGCACTGGAAGCCCTTAAGAATATACTCCCATCCACAGCCAAGGTGATCCGGGATAATGAGAAAAAGGAGATATTATCTGCCCAGCTGGTTCCTGGTGATCTGCTGGTGCTGGAGGAGGGAGATAACATCTCGGCCGATGCTCGTCTGGTGGAGGCCAACCAGATGAAGGTGGATATTTCCACCTTAACCGGTGAATCCAAACCAGTACGGAAATTCTCCCACGAAACCAGGGCCGGCGATCATGCCTTTGTGGAGATGGGTAATCTGGTATTTGCCGGAACCAGTGTGGTTTCTGGCTCGGGAAAGGCGGTGCTATTTGCTACTGGCCGAGATACCGAGTTCAACCAGATAGCCAGTTTAACCCAGGAGGTCAACCCGGAAGCCAGCCCCTTGCAGAAGGAACTGGCCAGAGTAACCCGCATCATAGCTTCCGTGGCCATATTGCTGGGAGTTATTCTCTTTGCCGTGAATCTGTGGGTGGTTAAACTCCCCCTTTCCGTGGCCTTCATATTTGCCATTGGCCTGACCGTGGCCAATGTTCCAGAAGGATTGCTCCCCACAGTCACCCTGGCCCTGGCGGCCTCGGTGCAAAAGATGGTTCGCAAAAATGCCCTTATAAAACGTTTATCCAGTGTGGAAACCCTGGGATCCACCAATATCATCTGTACTGATAAAACCGGGACGTTGACCAAGAATGAGATGACAGTGCGTAAGATCTGGTTACCCTGCCAGATAATCGAGGTTACAGGGGCTGGATATTCCCCGGAAGGGGAGTTTTTACACCACGAAAATCCGATAAACCATGATGAAATCCGGGAACTCAAACTTCTCATGCGATCGGCCACCTTCTGCAATGATTCCAGACTGGTGGAACCAGAGCAGGAGGGAGGAAAATGGAAGATCATTGGTGATCCCACGGAAGCTTCCCTGCTGGTAGCTGCCCGTAAAAGTGGTTTTAACTGGGAAGAGGAGATGAAAGAGAAACCAAGAATACTGGAGCTACCCTTCGATTCTCAACGGAAATCCATGACCAGTATCCACCAGGAGGAAGGTAAACAGGTGGCCTATGTTAAGGGAGCCCCTAAAAAAATAATCAAACTTTCACCCCTGATCTCTGATGATGGTACGGTAAGGCCCTTCACTGACCGGGAAAAGGAGAAAGTATTTAAAATACACGATAAGCTGGCTGCTTCTGGGCTGCGTATTCTGGCCATGGCTTACCGTGACCTTCCACCTGGTTTTGATGATTACCAGACTGGTAGTGTTGAACAGGAGCTGGTATTTCTGGGTATGATGGCCATGCAGGATCCACCCCGTCCTGAAGTTAAACCCGCGGTCGAGGATTGTCATAAAGCAGGCATCAGTATCATCATGATCACCGGGGATTATGGTTTAACTGCCCAGGCCATTGCCCAAGAAGTGGGAATTGTAAGTCAGGCCTGCCGTATTGTCAAGGGGAAAGAATTGGACCAGATGAGTGATGATGAAGTCCAGGAAATTCTGCAGGGGGATTGTAACGTGATCTTTGCCCGGGCAGTACCCGAGCATAAAATGCGCATAGCCAGTATACTGGAGGGAATGGATGAAATTGTGGCCATGACTGGTGATGGGGTGAATGATGCTCCGGCCCTTCGCAAGGCAGATATAGGGGTGGCCATGGGGATTACTGGTACTGATGTGGCCAAGGAAGCTGCGGATATGATACTCACCGATGATAATTTCGCCACCATTGTGGAGGCCATTAAGGAGGGCCGTACCATCTATGAAAATATCCGCAAATTCATCACCTATATTTTCTCCCACGAAACAGCGGAGATAGCTCCCTTCGTTATGATGGTCCTCTTCAGGATTCCTTTACCAATTACCGTCATGCAGATCCTAGCCATCGACCTGGGAACAGACACTGTGCCTGCCCTAGCTCTGGGTGTGGGTCCTTCTGAGTCCGATGTCATGGATCGGCCACCACGACCCCGCAGCGAACGTCTACTGAACCTGGGAGTCATATTCAGAGGTTATGTTTTTCTGGGGGTGATTGAGGCTGCCCTGGTGATGTCTGGATTTTTCTGGGTTCTGCTGAGCAGTGGCTGGGCCTGGGGCCAACAACTCTCATTCACTGACCCAGTTTACCTTAAAGCCACCAGCATGGTCTTTGCCGGAATAGTTCTGGCCCAGATGGGAAACCTCCTGGCCTGCCAGACCAACCGGACTTCGGTACTGGAAGTTGGAATCTTCAAAAACCGGTGGATTCTAAGGGGAATAGCCTTTTCAGTGGCAATTCTCCTGGCTATTATTTATATTCCTCCACTTCAGGAATTATTTGGAACAACCGCCCTGGGATTGACCGAATGGATTTACTTACTTACCTTTGTACCGGTAATGTTCCTGGCGGACGAACTACGCAAGTATATAGTTAGAAAAAGGGTTTAAATTTATTATAACCTGAATTAAAGGCACTTACATTAATAAAAACTAATTATATTGGTTAACCTTTCAATTTGCACATGCAGTATAGTAATGTTCTATGATAAACCATATTAGGTAGAAATAAAAAAAATCGAATACAAGCGTGGCCTTTGTTAAACCATGCACATAACATATACCAATAATTGCGGGGAGGAGAAAATAATGAAAGGGCGAATTATTCTTATATCAATTTTAGTATTTGTTTTTATGTCATTTCCAGTTGTTTGGGCCAATGAAGATTCCGTTGGAGAATCCAATTCCCAGATAAGCTCACAAAATGTGGCCAGCCTGGCACCACTATTGAAAAGTAGCAGCAGCGGCAGTAAGAGCAGTAGTTCCAGTTCTTCCAGTAAGACCAAGGTGAAGGATGGGGATGACGATGATACCACAGCCACTAACGAAACCGACGACTCTAACGGAGGTTTTCCATGGTGGATAATAGCAATCATAGTGATAGTTATCCTGGGAATCATAGGATTCATAGTATGGTATCTTTTCCTACGCTGAAAACCCTGATAAACCAACTGGAGACCTAAATGTTCGTACTTCTAAGGGTACTCAGAAAAAGCATACCACTGGTAGCAAAACAACGGTTAACCTGGATTTTAATTCTGGTTCTCTGCATAATTGCCTACGGAACCCTGGGCTTTCATTTCATCGAAGGACAATCATGGACTGTGTCTTTATACTGGACCTTTGTAACCATAGGAACCGTAGGATATGGAGATTACAGTCCCAAAACTTCTCTGGGAATGTTTTTCGCCATTAGTCTGATTGTTCTGGGTATAGGAACCTTTGCCCTGGCAGTAGAGTCCCTGGTAAACCTGATCTTCAAAAGACAACAAATGAGAATTATGGGGCTGATAAGTGTGGAACGATCTAAACACATAGTTATATGCGGATGGACCGAAAGTACAGAGGAATGTATTAAAGAAATAGGGAAAAGTGGGGAAATATTTGTACTGGATGAAGATGAACAGGTCCGTAAAAACGCGTTGAAAAACGGGGCCAACTTCGTTCACGGTGATCCCACCCGTATCAAGGATCTGGAAAAAGCTAACGTTAAAGGTGCCCAGGCCGTTATCGTGGACATGGAATCGGATTCAAAGACTATCCACTGCATTTTGAGCATCCGCAAAGTGGATAAGAAGGTGAGGGTGGTGGCTGAAGCCCAGCGCTATGAAAATATTGAACAGATTAAACTGGCCGGGGCCAGTCAGGTGATCTCACCATTCGTAATATCCGGGCGCCTTATGTACAAGAGCATTGACGATGGTTACGAGGCCATGTTCGTACAGGATGTTCTGGCTGAACACAGTAGCCGGGAGATGAAGGAAGTTAAAATAAGTCCAGAAAGCCAGTTCAACGGTTTAACCCTGTTAGAGGCTGATATTCACGAGAGAACCGGAGTAGTGGTGGTGGGAGTGGGTCGTGACGGAGACCTGATCATTGACCCGCCCCGTGATTACACTCTTGAAACCGGGGATGTGGTTCTGGGTATTGGTAAAGTGGAAGAATTCGAAAAATTGGAGAATATTAAGGTAACTTGAGTAAGGAGAATGAATAAAAGGAGAATGAATAAAATAAGGTTTAACCCTTATTAGGCTTAACCCTTATTTTTACCTTTTTTAATGGTTCTAATTCCAGTTCTTTTTTCTGATAGGTTAAGGTAAAGGAATAGGCAATTATCAGCACATTTGCCTGTTCTGCTTGGTGCAGGGCCTGGGAAAAACCAGGGTCCATCTCCCAGTTGGGTGAAAATATCCGGGCATCCTCACGGGGAATTAAAAATAACACCGCAGAGTTTATACCCTCTTTTTTAGCTTTAATAAGCTCCTCCAAGTGTCTTTTTCCCCGGGTGGTGGGTGCATCCGGGAACCGGGCCCACCCCTCCTCAACCAGGGTGCAGCCCTTCACTTCCAGTAGCATCTTATTTTTTGCATTTACCTCAACATCCTGTGTTTCTCCGTCATGTGCCGGAATTTCTTTAATGGTTGGGCGGGTAAGTAAAAAATCAATACGGCTCTGGCCAAAGGTGTATTCCCTTTTTTCCACACTGTAATCTGATAATTCTGGTATCTTCCCTAATTCTATTAATTCTCCAGCCAGGTCACTGTGGAAACCGGAGTTAATTAACACCCATATTCCCTCGCTCCAGACAGCGATAACATCGTACTTGGTTTTGCGTGACTCCGGGTTTAGAGCTAGCCGTAAAAGTAGTTTAACCCCCGGGATTAAGAGCTCTTTTAACCTTCCAGGGTCTCTTAAATGGGCTTTATCCTCGGTTGAAGATGTTTGGAAGGTTACTGTGAAACGATTGGGTCGGTCTTTGAATTTTCCTTCCATTATATTCGATATTTTCATCTTATCCCTATTTTTTGTGTCTTAATCCTAAATCTAACCATTATATCCAATGTATCCTGTAATTTAGTGAGTAATCAAAGGGAATCCTCCCCCACTACCCTTAATGATAGCCCCCTACTAACTTAAAGGGATAAACCATCCACTGTCCTCAAGAATTCAGTGGCGTGGTCCAGTGTTTCATTGAAGGAAGCATAAGTGTAAGTTTCATAAACCATGGCCGGTGTTCCGGAGTTAATGATAGGAATGGTCACGTAAGGACCACTGGTAGGGCCACCGTCAAAGGGAGGGCGGTAAAAAACCAGCCAGGGTATTTTACTCACAATAAGATGGGCCAATAGTAAAGAACTGCTGTCATCGGCAGGCACTGAAATAAACCTGGTTTCGGGGTAATCCCCCCGGGTGGAGTGTACATCAACCACCAAGTCATAGTCCTCCTTTATAATATCCGGCACAGCATAATCCCGGGCTAGTTCCTGACCATGAATTCTACCCTGATTGTAGTCATCCCGATCCCGGGTTACGGTGATCTGATAAATGTAGTAAGCATGCTTAAGTGACTGTTCGTTGGTTACCGCAGTTATCATGGCCTGGTGGGCCTGAACTTCCATGGGGTGAACCCCCATCACATAGGCCACCTTTACCGGTGATTTGGTATTGCCATAAGGACCATAACGGACCACAAAACCATCGTCACGCTCCCCTAAAAATTTGACCTTGGATACACTACTCCCTGCAGTGTAATTATCCGCATCAGAAATGTTGTAATTGTAAGAAATCCCACTTAAACTGGTTGTTGTTCCCACAACCATTACTATTAGCATTATAAAAATTAAAAACCATTGTTCTCTGCCCATATCGCGTCCCCCATAACAAATGCCCATTAATCAGTGAATATAAATGTTCATTGTATGAATGATTCTATTTAGATGTGTTTAATTCCGTTAATATGGATTATACTCCATATTTATCTGTGGTTATCCCGGCATTGTGTCTGAGATTTAACTTTATTATAGTGGCATTAGTTATATGGTTAATGTTAATGAAAATGTGTGACCAGTCAAACTGTGATTAATCTGACTGGAATCTTAAAAATTATAGAGGTGATTTACTTGCATCCCCGACCTAGCCCCATTGCCGCATCCCTTTACACTCTCCGAGATTTGAACGCCGATGTTATCATTCTACACGGCCCCCATGGTTGTTGTTTCCGTACAGGCCGCCTTCTGGAAAATGATGGAGTGAGGGTGGTGACCACCGCCATGTCGGAAAACGATTTCATATTTGGTGCAGCGGAAAAACTGGAAGAAACACTCCACGAAGTGGAAGAACTTTTCCACCCCCAGCTGGTGGGGGTGGTGGGTACCTGTGCCAGTATGATCATTGGGGAAGACATGCAGGAAGCAGTGAACAACGCCGGGATCCCGGCCAAAGTCCTTACTGTTGAGTCCCACGGTGGTTTAAGTGAAGGAGATAACACGGAAGGTGCCATTGCTGTCCTGGAAGCTGCTCAGCGAGAAGGAGTGATCCCCGCCGAGGAAACGAAAAGGCAAACCCGGATGCTGAAAAAGGCCACTGAAATTGAAAAAACCAGGGGCATGGCTCAGGGCAAGTATATCGCCCCATCCTATGGTGATGACAAAGAAGAAGTGGCCAGTATACTTTTAGAGGCCCTGGAAAGAGGGGATAAAATTGCCCTGGTGCTCAACGCCAAGAAAGAAACCTCCTATCTCTTCGCCGACCTTCTGAAAATACCCTTTAAAGAGGTTTGCCCCGGGAACAAACCAGCCATAATTGCCAATTTAGACCCCGCGGTTGGTCTTCCCCGCATCCGGCAACACGCCCAGAACATCCACCAGGAACTGGGAGAAACAGGTCAGAAAGTCGAAGCAATAACTGGAGGACTGGATGAATATCCAGTAACTGGAGAACGTGCCGTTGAATTTTTAGAAAAAGAAGACTTCGATCTGGTGGTAGTCGCCGGAGTGCCCCACGCCCTTCCCATCGAAAAATTAGACATCCCCTCTATTGCCATTACTGATGGTCCCCGTTTAGTAGAGCCACTTAAAAAATTAGGATACACTTGGGTGGTCACTGAACTCGATGCCCACGCCAAAACACTGGGAACTGATAAGATAGTTGAATCTGATTTTGGAAGTGTTTTAAGGGCGAAAATTAGCGATAAAAAATCTCCTAACCCGACCTGATCATGGTGGTGATGGTCAGTTGGTGAATTTTATATATAACTGCGTAGTAATATAGCCCATAAATAAATGATTAGACTGTGATTAAAAATCGTGATTATGATTCAGAGATAAATTTGATTAAAAGATAACAGATTAAAAACTGTGGTGATGATTATGACCAGTACAGTAGGTATGATACTCTGCGGAGGATTTGGGAAACGTTTAAGGCCCCTCACGGAAAGAGTGCCCAAACCCCTCATTGAAATTAAGGATGATTACACTATTCTAGATAAACAACTCTTCGACTTCAAAAACGCTGGTGTTAACCAGGTTTACCTCTTGACCGGTTTTTTAAGTGATAAAATTCAAGAAAGATTTGGTGAAGACTACATGGGCGTTAAAATAGAGTATGTGGAAGAAGATAAACCACTGGGAACTCTTAATGCCATAAGGTTAGGAATGGAAGCTGTTGGTCCTGGAAAACAATGCATTATACGCAACGGAGATGTAGTGGCTGATCTTAACATTAAAAAAATGATTGAAACTGGTGAAAAATCCGACCACCCCCTATCCATATTTATCACCCGCATGGTTTCCCCCTACGGCATAGTGGAAATCAGCGGCGATCGATTAGTATCTTTCAAGGAAAAACCAGTTTTAGATTACTACATAAATGGAGGAGTGTACTTCTCCAAGGGAGAAATTAACTTTGGGGACTTTGATGTAGGGGATATTGAAAAAACGGTTTTCCCCATGTACGCCAAAAGTAACCAGTTGGGTTACTACCAGGAAGATGGCCTGTTCTGGATGGCCATAGACACCTCCAAGGAACTGGAGGAAATCCGTAAAGAGTACAAAAACCGTGAAGATAAACCATGGGGATACGAAAAAATCCTGATAAACACTGAAAAATACTTAACCAAGGAGTTATTCATCAGGGAAGGTTATCAGACCTCTTACCACCACCACCCCCACAAGGATGAAACCATGTACATCCTCAGTGGAGCAGGATACATAGAATTTGAAGACCGTAAAGAGTATTTCGGTAAAAACGACACCATTCGGATCAAGCCCCTGGAAAACCACACCATAGTGGCCATGGAGAATACAGTTCTCCACGAAATATCAACCCCCCACCCTGACGACACCGTTCGAGTTAAGGACTACTACGACGTCAGGTAATATCTTATTTTTTTTAAAAAGATGGGAGAATAAACGGATTATCCATGAAATAATCCGGAATAACGCTATTAAGAAGTATTAGCTTAGAAAAACGTGTTTTAATCACTGGTAATCATGATAACTATTATCGATTATGGTAGCGGAAACCTGAAAAGTATTCGTAATGGATTCCGCCGCATCGGGGCAGATGCACTGGTAACTAATGATAAAAAGGATTTAGAACAGGCTGAGGTGCTGATCCTCCCTGGTGTGGGGGCCTTCGGAACAGCCATGAAAAACCTTCAAAAATACCAGGACATCATCCATCAACACATTCAAGAAGGTAAACCCTTTTTAGGTGTTTGTCTGGGTTTGCAAGTGTTATTCAGTGAGAGCGAGGAAAGTCCTGGAGTTAAAGGGCTGGATGTGTTCCCCGGTAAGGTGGTTCGCTTTCCAGAGACGCTACCCCCTCAAGGCCTTAAAATTCCCCACATGGGATGGAACAATCTTAATACCCTCCGATATTCCCCTTTAATGGAAGGGATAGACCAGGATTACATGTACTTTGTTCACTCCTATTATGTGCAGCCAGAGGACCCGGAAATAGTTGTGGCCACCGTGGACTATGGAGTGGAAGTGCCAGCGGTTGTGGCCCAGGACAATGTATTCGCCACCCAGTTCCACCCTGAAAAAAGTGGACCAGTAGGTCTGGAAATATTGAAGAACTTCCTTAAACAAGCCCTATAATACTAAACCGGCCCGATGATATTGTTTCTTTAATCCCATAGTAGGAAAAATTTAAATATAAGTAATACTAAAGAAGGTGTTAGTGTGGACATAGAAGGTTTCGCCAGGCGCACCCTGGTAGATCATGACGAAGAATCTGTTCAAAAAAGCCTCCAGGATAAGATCCTGGAATTCAAAGACATCAACCCAGAACAGGCCAGCCAAATGGCACAGGCAGTCCTGGATGAAGTCAAATGCACCCTTAAAATAGAAGAACACCCTGATGAATCCCTTAAAAGACTCATAAAATATCCAAAATCAGGAATAGGAATGGGTCAAATGGGTGTAGGTTCCCGGGGAGCAGGAGACTTTTTCGTTCACCGTCAAATCGCCCAAATCGTTAAAAGCAGCCACACCAATGCCTTCATCAATCCCACAGCCCAGGATGACGGAGGAGTGGTTAAAGCAACTGCTGGAGCCGATGAAGTATACATCACCACCGCTGTAGATGGAATACACTCCCGTTTAAGCGAATACCCCTTTTTGGGAGGTTTCCATGTGGCAAGGGCATCAATGCGAGATGTTTGCGTCATGGGCTCCCAGCCAGTTGCTCTTTTGAGCGACCTTCACTTGGCCGATGATGGAGAGGTGGCCAAACTATTTGATTACACTGCCGGAGTATGTGCGGTATCCGAGCTCACCGGAGTTCCCCTGGTGGCCGGCAGCACCCTCCGGGTAGGCGGAGACATGGTATTGGGAGACCGGCTGGTTAGTGCTGTCGGTTCTGTGGGAATATCACCCCACCCCCCTACTGCCCGTAAACGGGCTGAAGCAGGTGATGTAATACTTTTAACCGAAGGATCCGGGGGTGGTACCATAACCACCACCGCCCTGTACCACGGACTCTTCGATGTGGTATGGGAAACCATGGATATAAGCTTTATAGAGGCTTCTGAAGCCATATTAAATGCAGGATTACTTCCAAAAGTCCATGCCATGACTGATGTTACCAACGGAGGACTCCGAGGAGATGCCCATGAAATATCCCAAACCACGGGAGTGGGACTGGCATTCTGGGAAGAGGAGATCAGGAAACTGGTCAACCCCAAGGTTCTGGAAATGCTGGAAAGCCTGGACATCGATCATCTGGGTGTTTCTGTGGATTCCCTCATGATCATAGCCCCTGAAGACATTGCCATTGAGGTGGAAAAGGCGGTCTCCAGTGCAGGAGTTCAGATTGGTAGGATAGGTGAAGTAGATAATACCGGGATCCCCCGTCTCCTCACGGAATCTGGAGGGGAAGAAGAACTCCGACCACTATTCCGGGAAGCAGCTTACACCAAGATCAAAAAGATCGTGGGCGACCTTCACCCGGAAGACTTCGAGGAAATGAAGCAGAAGGTGGAAAGATCAGCCCTGGAAGCCATTGCCAAGAAAGATGAAGTGGTAGCTCGAATAAAAGAAAAACACGAAAACCAATAATTCCAGGTTCCCACCCCATCTTTTTAACTGGATTCCAGTTAACTTCCTTGAAGTTACTGTAAGATGGGGTAAAAACACTTTATGGGAATTTTATGGATGATAAAGGATTAGCTTACACATTAGATGCAGTTTTAGCCCTGATACCAGTTATTATTGTTATTTTTGGAGTTTCTAATTTCATGGCATCGGTTGAACCAGCCCACCCTGTCCATTCATCCCAGAATGCCCAGGATATCCTGGAACTTATGTCCTATTCCGAAGTAAACCATATATCTGTTCTGGAAAAAATATCCTTAATCTTATCCTCAGGGAACAACAGCCGAGCCAGTATAACTGATGCCCAAAAAATTGCCTCCAGTTTCCTTGATGAAAAATTAGCCGGAAATGACTATCTTTTAACTGAAGAAAATCAGTTGCGCGGGGAAATACTGGCCGGAAAAATGGATTTAAAAAAAGAAGATAATTTGGCCACTGCCTCCAGGAATTGTGGGAACTACACCTTCCGTATTTACATTAAATAAGTTTATTCTACTCTGTCCTTAAAGAAAGGTTTTATTAGCTATTAATTTTAAAGAAGAACAGTATACAATAACCATGCATCACCCTTTTTTATGGTACCGGAGGAACTAGATGACCCCTTCTACAGAGAACAAATCATTTAACACTAGTCTGGCCAGTTTCATATCCACAGTAAGCAACCCTCCCCTGGTGGCTATCCCTGTTTTTCTGGTTATAAATTACACTCTACTTTACAATGGGAACTGGGCATGGTTTTCATTCCTTAGCATATTTTTCGTGAGTATTTTACCCATAATTACTAGTTCTCTGTGGATACTAAGAAACAATCTGGAAGTGGACATGCCACGTCGAGAAGACAGGATCTATCCCCTGTTACTGGTTATTCTGTCCTACGTGGTGGGGGTAATTGTACTCTTCGCTGCTGGGGCTCCCTCACTTACCTCGGCATTGATGGTCTGCTACTTGAACAATACCCTTATCGTGCTCTTGTTCAGTTTGTTCTGGAAGATCAGCATACACGCCATGGGTATTGCTGGTCCAGCCACTGCACTTATCTACCTTTTCGGCTGGCCCGGGCTGGCGTTTAGTTTAGTGGTGCCCCTGGTAGTGTGGAGCAGACTGCACCTTAAAAGACACACCCCGGCCCAGCTAATTACCGGGACGACCTTGGGTTATTTGTTAACTGCATTGCAGCTTTACCTGTTACTGGGATTCTAATAACCCAAAAATTATTCAGCTAAACAACCATAAGTTATCATTGGTTAATGATTTACTCTAAGAATTAAGTCTAAAAGATTAAAATCATCCCCAATAGTTACCAGACCTAAATTCAAAAATTACACAGGAGGGATCTCCCTGGAATGTGAGTACTTTGAAAGATTGAAGACCCACCAGTTTGGTGAATTAGTGGCTGAAACTGAACACTGGCTTATCATCCTGGCCCCGGATCAGAGGAATCTGGGAACCTGTGTCGTGGCCCTTAAAAGGGATGAAAAAGAGCTTTCCGGGTTAAAGGATGAAGAATGGGAAGACCTTGCCCTGGTGGTTAAAAAACTGGAATCAACAATTCGAAAAGCTTTTAACGCCACCCTGTTCAACTGGGGATGTTTGATGAACTCTTCCTACCTGGAAGACCCACCCTGCCCCCATTTGCACTGGCATTTCATTCCCCGTTACAAGAATCCGATTGAATTCAATGGAAAAACATTTTATGACCCTTGTTTTGGTAAAAGTACCATGTATAATCGGGACCCTGCAGTTCAACTATCACCTCAGTTTAAAAGGGAAATAAAAAATCATATATTGAAGTATCTTAAATTATAATCCAGTCCAGACATTAAATCTACCTGAAATTGGCTGCCAGCAGGATTTGTAAAGTAGTGATCAGAACCCATCAGGTAAAGAACCATCAGGCAATGGACACTGTTTTTAACCTTTTCTTAATAATCAGTCTACTGGACATCAAAACTTTAAATAGGAAAAAATCCAATGAGAATATACCCTACCATGAGTTTTCTGGTGTGGTGAAAACTGTTATTTTGTTGGCCCTGATAGTGTAGTGGATATCACTTAGGATTGCGGATCCTATAACCCGGGTTCAAGTCCCGGTCAGGGCATATACCCTTCTAATTTTTGTATAAAGCTGAAATAATACACTTAAAATACAATTAAGGTAAGTGTTAGTTACCCCTATCCTCACTAATTACCATATCCTTACCAAAATAGTAAAAAACTTGTTTAGGGTCTTAGATTTTTCTTGTTGAAAGAATGGTTTTCCTTCTTGTTTTTCATATTTTATGAACTAATTGATAATTAGTTTCGTAAAATACAATTTAATTTTAACTTTATAAGAATAATTGGGCT
>Ga0228535_1000277_pt1 | contig 165231 bp, 161 predicted proteins | sample SJ1metagenome_FD_168457 | JGI IMG/M metagenome (GOLD analysis project Ga0228535, IMG submission 168457) | Enriched culture of PCE-dechlorinating microbial communities from Ithaca, New York, USA - SJ1 | ecosystem: Engineered > Modeled > Simulated communities (microbial... > Unclassified... | reverse complement strand
ATCGGCGAGAACGGCATGCGGCTCCGGCGGCCAGCGCCAGCGCATCGCCATCGCGCGGGCGATCCTGAAGAACGCGCCGATCCTCATCCTCGACGAGGCCACCTCGGCGCTCGACAACGAATCCGAGCGCCACGTGCAGGCCGCGCTCGACACGCTGATCGCCAACCGCACCACGCTCGTCATCGCGCACCGGCTCTCCACCATCGAACGCGCCCATCGCATCGTCGTGCTCGAAGGCGGCCGCATCGTCGAGGTCGGCACCCACGCCGAACTGCTCGACCGCCAGGGCCGCTACGCGCAACTCCACGCACTGCAGTTTTCCGCATGAACGCCGGCGCGCCCGCCGGCTGGGTCAAGCCGTCCCGTTCGCTGCTCACCGAAGCGGGCCGCGCCATCGGCGACTACGCCATGATCCGCGACGGCGACCGCATCCTGCTGGGCCTGTCGGGCGGCAAGGATTCGCTGTCGCTGCTGCACGTTCTGCATCACCTGCAGCAAAAGGCGCCGGTCGAATTCGAACTGCTGGCCTGCACGGTCGATCCGCAATCCGACCAGTTCGACCCCGCGCCGCTCAAGCCCTATCTCGCCGCGCTCGGCGTGCCGTATTTTCTGGAATCGCAGCCCATCCTCGAAACGGCGCAGAAGACGCTGACGAAGGACAGCGATTCCTACTGCGCCTATTGTTCGCGGATGCGGCGCGGCATCCTCTACCGCGTCGCGCGCGAACAGGGCTGCAACGTGATCGCGCTCGCGCAGCATCTCGACGACCTCGCCGAGACGCTGATGATGTCGATGTTCTTCGGCGGCAAGCTGCGCACGATGTCGCCGCACTACCGCAACGACGCCGGCGACCTGCGCGTGATCCGCCCGTTTGCCTACGCGCGCGAGCGGCAGACGCGCGCCTTCGCCGCCGACGCCGGCCTGCCCGTGATCTTCGAGAACTGCCCGGCCTGCTTCGCCAAGCCGCAGCAACGCTACGCGATGAAGCAGATGCTGGCCGAGCAGGAGAAGCTGCATCCGCGCCTGTTCAACAGCCTGCTAACGGCGATGCGGCCGCTGATGGGCGAAGCGCCCGACGCGGCGCCGGATTGACGGACTTTCGGCGCCCTTGGCTTTGCCCGTAAAATCAACCGATTGTTTTGATTGATTTTTCCATACCGAGAACAAGGTCATGACCGCCTCTTTCCAGCCCCCTAGACGCACCCTCATGGGCCCCGGCCCCTCCGACGTGCCGCAGCGCATCCTCGACGCGATGGCCCGTCCGACCATCGGCCATCTCGACCCCGCCTTCGTCGATCTGATGGAAGAGACCAAGGCCATGCTGCGCATGGCGTTCAAGACCGAAAACGCGCTGACCTTCCCCGTGTCCGCGCCGGGATCGGCCGGCATGGAGATGTGCTTCGTCAATCTGATCGAGCCCGGCGACAAGGTCATCGTCTGCCGCAACGGCGTGTTCGGCGGCCGCATGCTGGAAAACGTCAAGCGCACGGGCGGCGTGCCGGTCGTCGTGGACGACGCCTGGGGCGCGCCGGTGTCGCCGGACAAGGTGCGCGAGGCCTTCGCGGCCAACCCCGACGCGAAGATCCTCGCCTTCGTCCACGCCGAAACCTCGACCGGCGCGCAGAGCGACGCCGCCGCGCTGGCGAAGATCGCCCGCGAACACGGCGCGCTGACGATCATGGACTGCGTGACGAGCCTCGGCGGCACGCCGATCCATCTCGACGCCTGGGGCGTCGACGCCGCTTATTCGGGCAGCCAGAAATGCCTGTCGTGCACGCCGGGACTGTCGCCCGTGTCGTTTTCGCCGAAAGCCGTCGACCGCATCCAGGCGCGCCGCACGCCGGTGCAGAGCTGGTTCCTCGACTTGAGCCTGGTGCTCGGCTACTGGCAGTCGGCCGGCAAGCGCACCTACCACCACACCGCGCCGATCAACCCGATGTACGGGCTGCACGAGGCGCTGGTGATGCTGGAGGAAGAAGGTCTGGAGAACGCCTGGGCGCGCCACCGCGCGATGCACGAGAAGCTCAAGGCCGGACTGGAAGGCCTGGGCCTGCGATACGTCGTCGCCGAGGACGCTCGCCTGCCGCAACTGAACAGCGTCTACGTGCCCGCGGGCGTGGACGAGGCCGCCGTGCGCGGCCGCCTGCTCGACGAATTCAACCTCGAGATCGGCGCGGGTCTGGGCGACATGGCCGGCAAGATCTGGCGCATCGGCCTGATGGGCCATTCCGCGAGACAGGAAAACGTCGACGCCTGCCTGGACGCACTGAAACGCTGCTTATAAGGACCGAACGCCATGAAAGCCTATCTCATCGACGCCAACCGGAAGACCGTGACCGCAGTGGACATCGCCGGTCTCGACGACGTGAAAACGCTGATCGGCTACGACTCCGTCGATTCCGACGAGATCGACGCGAGCGGCGACCGGCTGTTCTTCGACGAAAGCTGCTTCCTGCGCGACCAGACCGGCAAGGGCCGCTTCAAGCTCGACAATCTGGCGCCGGTGGCGGACAAGGGCGTGGTCGCCGGCTCGACCGGCGACGCGGCGAACCTGCAGGACGCCGCGGTCGAAGCGGACGCGCTTCAGGGGCGCGTCACCTGGCTCTAGCGCTCAGGACAGACCGAGCCGCTGCCAGATCGTCGTGCTCGGCCCCGCCTGGTTCATCGTGTAGAAGTGCAGGCCCGGCGCGCCGCCGGCCAGCAGGCGGTCGCACAGGTCGGTGACGACGTCCAGGCCGAAAGCGCGGATCGAGGCCAGATCGTCGCCGTAGCTCTCCAGCTTTTTTCTCAGCCAGCGCGGGATTTCCGCACCGCACGCATCCGAAAAACGCGCAAGCTGCGTGTAGTTGCCGATGGGCATGATGCCCGGCACGATCGGGATGGCCACGCCCAGCGCGCGCGTCTCCTCGACGAAGCGGAAGTAGGCGTCGGCGTTGAAAAAATACTGGGTGATCGCCGAATCCGCGCCGGCGTCGACCTTACGCTTGAAGTTGGCGAGGTCGTCCTTCCACGAGCGCGCCTGCGGATGGATTTCCGGATAGGCCGCGACCTCGATCTCGAACCAGTCGCCGGTTTCCGCGCGGATGAAACCCACCAGCTCGTTCGCGTAGTTGAACTCGCCCGCGTCCAGCGTGCCCGAGGGCAGGTCGCCGCGCAGCGCGACCAGATGGCGGATGCCCTGGCTTTTGTACTCGGCCAGGATGTCGCGGATGTTCTCGCGCGTCGAACCGATGCAGGACAGATGCGGCGCGGCCTCCGAGCCGCTCGCCTGGATGTCGCGCACCGCCTCCAGCGTGCGGTCGCGGGTCGAGCCGCCCGCACCGAAAGTCACGGAGAAGAACTTGGGCTTCAACTGCGCGAGCTGCGCGCGCGTGGCGCGCAGCTTTTCCGCGCCTTCCGCCGTCTTGGGCGGGAAAAACTCGAAACTGAAAGTCCGTTCGGTCATGGTCAGCCCTTACCGGGAACAAGCGCCGACAGCGCCCAAGCGATCAGACCGTAGAGCAGCGCGCCCACCAGCGCCGGGCCGAAACCGGCGACGTGGAAGCCGGGAATCACGGCGCTGGCGAGCCAGAACAGCAGGCCGTTCAGCACCAGATAGAAGAGGCCCAGCGTGATCACCGTGATCGGCAGGGTCAAAAGAGTCAGCACCGGCCGCACCAGCGTGTTGATGAAGCCGAGCACCAGCGCGGCCAGCAGCGCCGCGCCGAAGCCCGTCACCTGGATCGACGGCAACAGCCAGGTCACCGCCAGCAGGGCGACGGCGTTGAGTATCCAGACCAGCAGCAGACGCATGGCGTCCTCCTTTCCGGTTCGTTCGGTCGATCCGATCAGTAGCGGTAGTGGTCCGCCTTGTACGGGCCGTTCCTGTCCACGCCGATGTAGCTGGCCTGATAGTCGGTCAGCTCGGTCAACTGCGCGTTGAGTTTCTTCAACTGCAGGCGCGCGACCTTCTCGTCGAGATGCTTGGGCAGCGTGTAGACGCCGATCGGATACTTGCCCGAATCGCGCGCCTGCCACAGCTCGATCTGCGCGATCGTCTGGTTGGCGAAGGACGAGGACATGACGTAGCTCGGGTGCCCCGTGGCGCAGCCGAGGTTCACCAGCCGGCCCTTGGCGAGCAGGATGATGCGTTTCCCGTCGGGGAAAATCACGTGGTCAACCTGTGGCTTGATCTCTTCCCACGCGTACTGCTCGATGCTCGCCACGTCGATCTCGTTGTCGAAGTGGCCGATGTTGCAGACGATGGCCTGATCCTTCATCTTCGCCATGTGGTCGTGGGCGATGACGTGGAAATTGCCGGTGGCGGTGACGAAGATGTCGGCCTTGTCGGCGGCGTAGTCCATCGTCACGACGCGGTAGCCTTCCATCGCCGCCTGCAGCGCGCAGATCGGATCGATCTCCGTGACCCAGACCTGCGCCGACAGCGCGCGCAACGCCTGCGCCGAGCCCTTGCCCACGTCGCCGTAGCCGCAGACCACGGCGATCTTGCCGGCAACCATCACGTCGGTGGCGCGCTTGATGCCGTCGACCAGCGATTCGCGGCAGCCGTAGAGGTTGTCGAACTTGGACTTGGTGACCGAATCGTTGACGTTGATCGCGGGAAACTTCAGCTCGCCGCGTGCATGCATCTGGTAGAGGCGGTGCACGCCGGTGGTGGTCTCCTCGGTCACGCCGCGCACGGCGAGCAGCCGGCTCGAATACCAGCCGGGCGCCTCGGCGATCTTCTTCCGGATCGCGGCGTAGAGCACGCGCTCTTCCTCGCTGGCCGGGTTGCCGACCGCCGCGATGTCCTGCTCGGCGCGCGCGCCGAGGTGCAGCAGCAGGGTCGCGTCGCCGCCGTCGTCGAGGATCATGTTCGAGTGCCCGCCGTCGGCCCACTCGAAGATGCGATGGGTGTAGTCCCAGTATTCCTCCAGCGATTCGCCCTTCACCGCGAACACCGGCGTGCCGGTCGCGGCGATCGCGGCGGCGGCGTGATCCTGGGTGGAGAAGATGTTGCACGAGGCCCAGCGCACCTCGGCGCCCAGCGCCTGCAGCGTCTCGATCAGCACCGCGGTCTGGATCGTCATGTGCAGCGAGCCGGAAATGCGCGCGCCCTTCAGCGGCTGGCTCGCGGCGAATTCCTCGCGGATCGCCATCAGGCCCGGCATCTCGGTTTCGGCGATCTTGATTTCCTTGCGCCCCCAGTCGGCGAGCGCGAGGTCGGCGACGACGCAATCGGCGGCATGGTCGGCGGAAGAAACTGCATTCATGGTGCGACTCCTTGAATGGCAGCGGGGGCACGCTCGCAAGCGTGCGGCCCAGCCGCACGTCAACGAGCGCCGTTGAAACATCGCCGGAATCGAGCCTGGCGGGTGAACCGTCGCAGCGCTCCTCGAACCCGGGGGGCGGCCCGCGGCCGCCCGAAAGTGCGCGGGATTATACCCCGGCGTCCGCCTTCAGCGCGGCGGCCTTGTCGGTCGTCTCCCAGGTGAAGTCGGGCTCGTCGCGGCCGAAGTGACCGTAGCTCGCGGTGCGCGTGTAGATCGGCCGCAGCAGGTCGAGCATGTTGACGATGCCCTTGGGCCGCAGGTCGAAATGGCGGTGGATCAGTTCGACGATCTTCGCCTCGGGAATCCGGCCGGTGCCGAAGGTGTCGACCATCAGCGAGGTCGGCCGGGCGACGCCGATGGCGTAGCTGACCTGCACCATGCAGCGGTCGGCGAGCCCGGCGGCGACGATGTTCTTCGCCACGTAGCGGCCGGCGTAGGCGGCGCTGCGGTCGACCTTGGATGGGTCCTTGCCGGAGAACGCGCCGCCGCCGTGCGGGGCTGCGCCACCGTAGGTGTCGACGATGATCTTGCGGCCGGTGAGGCCGGCGTCGCCCATCGGGCCGCCGATGACGAAGCGGCCGGTCGGGTTGACGAGATAGCGGGTCTCGGCCGTCAGCATCTCCTTCGGCAGCACCGGCTTGACGATCTCCTCGATCACCGCCTCGCTCAGCATGGCGTGGGAAATATCCGGGTCGTGCTGAGTGGAGAGCACGACCGTGTCGATCGCCTGCGGGCGGCCGTCGACGTAGCGGATCGACACCTGCGACTTGGCGTCCGGCCGCAGCCACGGCAAGCGGCCGTCCTTGCGCAGTTCGGACTGCCGTTCGGTGAGGCGGTGCGCGAGATAGATCGGCATCGGCATCAGCGTCGGCGTCTCGTTGCAGGCGTAGCCGAACATCAGGCCCTGGTCGCCGGCGCCCTGGTCGAGGTTGTCGTCGTGCGCGCGGTCCACGCCCTGCGCGATGTCGGGCGACTGCTTGCCGACGGTGACCAGCACCGCGCAGGTGTTGTAGTCGAAACCGATCTCGGACGAGTCGTAGCCGATGCGCCGGATGGTCTGCCGCGCGACCTGGTTGTAGTCGATGACCGCGGAGGTGGTGATCTCGCCGGCGATGACGCACAGGCCGGTGGTGAGCAGCGTCTCGCACGCGACGCGGGCCCGTTTGTCCTGGGTTAGAATCGCGTCGAGTATCGCATCCGACACTTGGTCGGCCATCTTGTCGGGATGGCCTTCCGATACCGACTCAGACGTGAAAATGAAATCCTTCTGCATGACAGCTCCTGACGTCCCGGTGAGCGTTTGCGTAACCGGCTCGTGGGACGAAGGGAGCGGGGACGCTTTAGCTGCATTTGTATCCCGCCCGCAAGTTGTCGTGATTAACCCGGCGGCGCGTGCATTCTGCCCCGCCGGCGTCGGCCTCGTCAATCCCGCGCGAAGGGGCGACGGCGCACGCCCGGATGGCGTCGCCCTTTTCGTGTGATCGTCCTGTTCAAACTGCTGGCCCGACTGCCGCTGCCCGTCCTGCACGGACTGGGCGTCCCGCTCGGCTGGCTGATCTACTGGCTGCCCGGCCGGTACGCCCGCCGCATGCGCGACAACCTGTTCACCAGCGGCGTATGCGACCCTCGCGCCGGCTGCGGCCGGTTGCTGCGCCGCGCCATTGGCGAATCCGGCAAGGCCATCGCCGAACTGCCCGCCGTGTGGCTGCGTCCCTACGCTTCGGTGCTGAAGCTCGTGCACGGCGCGGAAGGCTGGGCGCAACTGGACGCGGCGCGCGCCGCCGGACGCGGCGTCATCCTGATGTCGCCGCACATCGGCTGCTTCGAGATCATCAGCCTGTATTACGCCGCGCGCCACCCGTTCACCGCGATGTACAAGCCGCCGCGCAAGCCGACGCTGGCGACGCTGATGCACCTCGGCCGCGCACGCGGCCAGGCCACGCTGGTGCCGACCGATCTGTCGGGCGTACGCGCGCTGCTCGCCGCCCTGAAACGCCGCGAAGCCATCGGCATCCTGCCCGACCAGGTCGCGACCAGCGGAGACGGCGTGTGGGCGCCCTTCTTCGGCCGGCCCTCGTACACGCCCACGCTGGCCGCCAGCCTGCAGCGCAAGACCGGCGCGGCGGTCTTCTTCGTCGTCGCCGAACGGCTGAGCCGGGGAGGCGGCTACCGGCTGCACGTACTGCCTCTCGACGGTGAACTGTCGGACGACAAGCGCGCCGCCGCCGCGTGCATCAATCGCAACGTCGAAGCCATCATCCGCCGCTTCCCCGAGCAGTACATGTGGAGCTACAACCGCTACAAGCGGCCCGGCAGCGCGCCCGACCCGGACGGCGACGCATGACATCCGGCGCAAACCTGTACCGCCCCGCGCTGTGGGGCGTGTGGCTGAGCGTAGGCCTGCTGTGGCTGCTGCACTGGCTGCCGCTGCCGCTGCAGGCCGCGTTCGGCAACGCCGTCGGCTGGCTGCTCGCCCTGAAGCCGGGCCGGCGGCGCAACATCGTCGCCACCAACCTGCGCCTGTGCTTTCCGGATGCGCCGCCCGCCGTCCGCCGCCGCTGGCTGCGGCAGACTTACCAGGCGTCGATGCGGGCCGTGCTCGAGCACGGCGTACTGTGGTGGGCCTCCGAGGCCCGGCTGCGCCGGCTCGTGCGCATCGACAACCCCGAAGCCGCGCTGGGCGACGGCGCGCGGCCGGTGATCTGGCTCGCGCCGCATTTCGTCGGCCTCGACATGGGCGGCATCCGCCTCTCGCTCGACCGCCGCGTCGCCTCGATGTACGCACCGGCCAAGGACCCGGTGAGCGACCGCTTCATGCTGCATGGCCGCACCCGCTTCCAGGACCCCGTGCTGATCGCGCGCCACGAAGGCATCAAGAGCACGCTGTCGGCCATCAAGTCCGGCCTGCCGTTCTACTACCTGCCCGATCAGGACCACGGCCGGCGCAACGCGGTGTTCGTGCCGTTCTTCGGCATTCCGGCCGCGACCATTTCGGCCCTGCCGCGCCTCGCCCGGCTCACCGGCGCGCAGGTCGTCCCGGTCGTCACGCGCCAGCTTGCCTGGGGACGGGGCTACGCGGTGCGCTTCTATCCGCCTTGGGACGATTACCCGGGCGACGACCTGGAAGCCGACGTCGCGCGGATGAACCGCTTCATCGAGGACCGCATCCGCGAAATGCCGCCCCAGTACCTGTGGCTGCACCGCCGCTTCAAGACCCGGCCGGCGGGCGAGGCCAGCCTGTATGAATGACCCGCCGCGGCGGGTCGCGCCGGACGACATCGACGCCGTCGCCGATCTCGCGCGCGAGGTCTGGCAGGCGACCTACCCCGATCTCATTTCGCAGGCGCAGATCGACCGCATGCTGGCCGACCGCTACGCGGCCGGGCGCATGCACGCACAACTCGCCGATCCGCTGCACGCCTGGTGGATCGTGGGCGAGCCCGCGGCGGGCTTCGCCCACGCCTATCTCGACGGGCCGGCCTGCAAGCTCGACAAGCTCTACGTCCACCCCGACCGTCAGCGCCGCGGCCTGGGCGGCGCGCTGCTGGCCGCCGCCGTCGACTGGGCGCGCATGCAGGGCATGGCCCGCATGCGGCTGCAGGTCAATCGCGGCAATGCGCAGGCCATCCGCGCGTATCGGAAATACGGCTTCGTCGTCGTCGAGTCGCGCGTGTTCGACATCGGCGACGGCTTCGTGATGGACGATCACGTGATGGAATTGCCGTTGTGAGGGACAGCCGCCGGCTACCGCCCCGGCGGGCCTGGCGCTACACTTGCCTGCAATCCGCAGCCGCCGGACAGTCAGCCGATTCCGATACCGCATGAAAATCCGCTTCACCAAGATGCAGGGCCTGGGCAACGACTTCGTCGTGTTCGACGGCGTCACGCAGACCGTCGATCTCACGCCCGCCCGGTGCCGTCGCATCGCCGACCGCCACTTCGGCGTGGGCTGCGACCAGATCCTGCTGGTGGAGCCAGCCACGCGCGCCGACGTCGATTTCCGCTACCGCATCTTCAACGCCGACGGCGGCGAGGTGGAGCAATGCGGCAACGGCGCGCGCTGCTTCGTGCGCTTCGTGCACGACAAGGGCCTCACCGACAAGCGCACGATCCGCGTGGAAACGGCGTCCGGCGTCATCGAACCGCGCCTGCTCGACGACGGGCTGGTGACGGTGAACATGGGCGTGCCGCGTTTCGCGCCGGCCGACATTCCGTTCGTCGCCGACGCGGAAGCCCCGGCCTACGCCCTGCAGGCGGGCGCGCAGACGGTCGAGATCGCCGCGCTGTCGATGGGCAATCCGCATGCGGTTCTGCGCGTGGACGACGTCGACGCCGCGCCGGTGCGCAGCCTCGGCGCCGACATCGAGACGCACCCGCGCTTTCCGCAGCGCGTCAACGCCGGCTTCATGCAGGTGACGACGCCGCACGCCATCCGCCTGCGCGTCTACGAGCGCGGCGCGGGCGAAACCCTGGCCTGCGGCACCGGCGCCTGCGCCGCCGCGGTGGCCGGCATCCGCCGCGGCTGGCTGGAAACGCCGGTCGAGGTCCGCACGCGCGGCGGCGATCTGACCGTGACCTGGGCCGGCCCCGGCCGGCCGGTCTACATGACCGGCCCGGCGGAAACCGTATTTGAAGGAGAAATCGAAATCTAATGGACACGCTCGACGCCCCCCCGAACAAGCAGGCCATCGCCGACTTCCTCACCCGCAATCCCAATTTCTTCAACGAATTTCCCACCGTGCTGGCGGACCTGCGCATCCCGCATCCGCACGGCGCGCATGCGGTGTCGATGAGCGAGCGGCAGTTGATCGCGCTGCGCGACAAGGTGCGCGTACTGGAAAACAAGCTGGCCGAGCTGATCCAGTTCGGCGAGGAAAACGACGGCATCTCCGAGAAGCTGCACGCCCTGACGCTCGACCTGGTCGCCGCCGCCACGCCGCAGGATCTGACCGGCGCGCTGGCGCTGCATCTGCGCGAGGGCTTCGCGGTGCCGCACCACGCGATGCACCTGCTCGCCGACGGCGGGCTCGCCCCGGAAGCCGTCACCGCCATCGCCACGCTGCTGCAGCCGGTGTGCGGCCCGCTCGTCGTGCCGCAGGCGAGCGACTGGTTCGGCGAAGTCTCGCCGCATCTGAAGAGCTTCGCCTGCATTCCGCTGCGCATGGCGGCGACCAGCCCGTCGCTCGGCCTGCTGGTTCTGGCCTCGGAAGAGGAAAAGCGTTTCTACGCCGGCATGGGCACGCTGTATCTCACGCGGCTGGGCCAGACGCTCGCCGCCGCGCTGACGCGGATGCCGGCTTGACCGCCGATCCCGCATCCCCGGAAGACGCGGGCGCCCTGCCCGAACCGGTCCGCGCCTATCTGCGGCATCTCGCCGCAGAACGGCGCCTGTCGCCGCACACCCTGGCCGCCTACCGGCGCGATCTCGGCGCCCTGATCCGGCACGCCGGCGCCGCGCCGCTGCGCGACCTGACGCCGGCCGACATCCGGGGGCTGATCGTCAGGCTGCGCGCATCGAACCTGTCGCCCCCCAGCGTCGCCCGCCAGCTCTCGGCATGGCGGGGGTTTTATGTCTTCGCCTGCCGCCGGCTCGGTTTTCCGGCCAATCCCTGCGTCGGCCTGCGGCCGCCCAAATCGGCCAAGACCTTGCCCGACGTGCTGTCGCCCGACGCCTGCGCACGCCTGCTCGACGCGGCCGCCGAGAACGTGCTGGATCGCCGCGACCGCGCGATGTTCGAACTGCTGTATTCGTCCGGCCTGCGTCTGGCCGAGCTGGCCGGACTCGATCTGGCCGACGTCGATCTGCGCGCGGGCGAGGCCCAGGTCACCGGCAAGGGCGGCAAGACACGCATCGTGCCGGTCGGCGCGCAGGCGCTGGCCGCGCTCGCCGACTGGCTGCCGCTACGGCAGCCGCTTGCGCGGGACGGCGTCGCCGCGCTGTTCGTCAACCGGCGCGGCGAACGCCTGGGTCCCCGCAGCATCCAGTTGCGGCTCGCGCGCTGGGCCGCGCGGGCGGGCGTGCCGCAGCACGTGCATCCGCACATGCTGCGGCACGCCTTCGCCACCCACGTGCTGCAGTCCTCGGGCGACCTGCGCGCCGTGCAGGAACTGCTCGGCCACGCCAGCATCGGCACCACTCAGGTCTATACCCACCTCGACTGGCAGCATCTCGCCAAGGTCTACGATCAGGCCCATCCGCGCGCGCGCCGGAAATCCTGACGCCCCGGGCAAAGCAAGCGCACGCTTACATTGAATCCCTTAATTTACAACCCCTTCAGGATTCAGCCCGCTTGCCGATTCATTGGGCATGAATGCCCGTCCCCCCCAAGCGCGTCTCGGCCGCCCTGCCCTGCTTGAGAAGCTCGGCATCCAGGGCCGCGTCCTGGGGGCGACCTTCGTCGCCGGGCTGCTGCTGGCGCTGCTGGCCGGACAGCAACTGCTGGCGCTGGCCCGGCACGACGCCGACAATGCCTTGCGCGTCCAGGCGGCGGCGCAGCTCGCCGCATTGACGCAGGGCGTCGCGGACGCCGCCGCTGCGGGCGACCACGCCGGCGTGCGCGCCCAACTCAGAACGCCCGTCGCGCAAGGCAACGTGTCCTATGCGGAATACAGGGCTGCCGACGGTTCCACGCTGCGCGAAGCGGCGCCGCCCTTTCAGCCGGACCGGCCGGAATGGTTCGCCCGGCTGGCCGGGCTCGAACTGCCCGCCCTGCAGACGCGGCTCGACCTCGGCGACGGCGGGCACGGCCAGCTCGCGCTGCGTCCTTCGTCGCACGCCTACGAGGATTTTCTCTGGCGTCTGAGCGTCCGGCTGCTCGGAACGCTTGCCCTGGCCGCCGGCCTGCTGGGCGTGTTGATCCATCTGCTGCTGAAACGCAATCTGCGCGGCCTGCGGGCCCTGCGCACCGCCATGCGCGACAGCGGGGCGGGCGAGCACGGCGTCCGCGTGCCGATCGGACGCGGCAGCCCGCCGGAGATGCGGGATACCTTGCGCGGCTTCAACGAAATGGAGGCGGCGCTGGAAAGCCAGCTCACCTGTCTGCGCGAACAGCAGCGCGCATTCGACAGCGCCGCGGCCATCGCGGAAAGCGATCTCGACGGCGCGATCACCTACGTGAACGAGCTGTTCTGCGTGCTGTCCGGCTACACCCAGGCGGAACTGGTGGGCCAGAATTTCCGCATGCTCAACGCCGGCTGGCACGACCGCGCTTTCTTCGAGAACCTGTGGCAGACCATCGGCGGCGGACGCGTCTGGCGTGGCGAAATCTGCAACCGCGCGCGCGACGGCCGCCCTTTCTGGGCCGCTTCGACCATCATCCCGATCAAGGACGGCGACGGCATCCCGCAGAAATACCTGTCGATCCGCTTCGACGTCACGCAGCGCAAGCTCGACGAGGCGGCGCTCGAAGCCGAGAAGGAGCGCTGGCAGGTCACGCTGCAGTCGATCGACGACGCCGTCGTCGTGACCGACGCGCGCAACCGCGTCGTCTACATCAATCCGAGCGCGGAAAGCCTGCTGGGCCTCGCCCTGGAGGATGCGGAAGACAATCCGCTGAGCGAACTGATGACGCTCGACCGCACCGGCGGCGAAGAGGACATGCCGATCTGCTTCCTCGCGCCGGAATCGCCCAGGATGGGCAAGAACGGTTCGGCGCGCCTGCGCACCCGCTTCGGCGAGAGCGTCGCGATCAGCTACAGTTGCGCCCCGCTGACCGGCAACGGCGGCTTCGGCGCGATCTACGTGCTGCGCGACGAGACCGAGCGCAAACGGCTGCTCGACAGTCTGCGCGACATGGCCTACCACGACGCGCTCACCACGCTGCCGAACCGCCATGCGGTCGAGAGCCGGCTGGCGCATGCGCTGCACACCGCGCGCGAGCAGAACGAGCAGCACGCGTTCTGCTACATCGATCTCGACCAGTTCAAACTGGTGAACGACACCTGCGGTCACGCGGTCGGCGACGGCCTGCTGCAGGACATTGCGCAGACCATGCGCGACGCCCTGCCCGCGCAGGCCTACCTGGGCCGGCTGGGCGGCGACGAATTCGGCCTGATCCTGTTCGACACGTCCACCGAAGAGGCGACCCGCGTCTGCCGCACCCTGGTGCAGCGCATCCGCGATTTCCGCTTCGAGCACAAGGGCCGCCGCTTCACGCTCGGCGCCTGCGCCGGCATCGCGCGTATCGCGCGCGACGCCACCTCGGCCGGCGACATCATGGTGCAGGCCGACATGGCCTGCTACCGCGCGAAATCCGAAGGCAGCGGCCGCGTCATGCTCTACGAGGCCGACGAGGTCGGCTTCCGCCGCCTGGAAACCGAAATGGGTTGGGCCGCCGACTTCGCCCGGGCGCTCGAAGCCAACCAGTTCCTGCCCTACCGGCAGCTCATCCATCCCACCTCGAGCAACGGCCAGCCGCACTACGAGGTGCTGGTTCGCTGGCAGCGCAACGGCGTGATCGAAGGGCCGGCCAAGCTGCTGAGCGCGCTGGAGCGCTACGGCCAGGCGCCCATCCTCGACCACTGGATGGTGGAGGCGGTGATCACCTGGCTGGCCGCGCGTCCGGACGACAACGCGGTGTATTTCATCAATCTGTCGGGCAAGACCGTCGCCGACGAATCCTTCCTCGACGTCGTCTGCCAGTTGCTCGACCGCCACGGTGTGCCGGGCGAGCGCCTGGGCTTCGAAGTCACCGAAACCGCCGCCGTGGTCAACCTCGACGACGCGCAGCGCCTGATCCAGGGCCTGCGGCCGCGCGGCTGTCAGTTCGCGCTCGACGACTTCGGCCGCGACGCGTCGTCCTTCTTCTACCTCAAGCATCTGCCCGCCGACTACCTCAAGATCGACGGCGCGTTCGTGCGCGGCATGCTGACCGACAGCCGCGATCAGGCGATCGTGCGCTCGATCGCGCAACTGGCGCGCGACTTCGGCATGCAATCCATCGCCGAGCAGGTGGAGAACGCCGACATGGTGTCGCTGCTGACCGCGATCGGCGTGGATTACCTGCAGGGCTACCACGTCCACCGGCCCGAACCCCTCCCGGGCTGGCAGGCGCTGATCAGCACGCAGCCCCGGGCCCGTCCCGCGCATCTGAGCGTCGTCAAGTAAGGTTTAGGACCTGTTAACGCTAGTCGATCGCGATATCGGCGAGGCCTTCCGCCGGCGCCGGGTAGCGCATGTCGAGATTCTCCAGAGCCTCCACCAGCAGGTGCGACACCGTCAGGTTGCGCGCCAGCTTGCTGTTGGCGGGAATCACGTGCCAGGGCGCATGCGCGGTGCTGGTGGCCGACAGCGCCGCTTCGTAGGCTTGCATGTAGGCATCCCACTGCGCCCGCACGGGCAGGTCGCCGGGATTGAATTTCCATTGCTTTTCCGGGGTGTCGCGGCGCGCTTCCAGCCGCTTTTTCTGTTCGTCCTTCGAGATGTGCAGGTAGAACTTCAGGATCGTGGTGCCGGACTCCGCCAGCATGCGCTCGAAGTCGTTGATCTGGCGATAGCGCCGTTTGCATTCGGCGGCGTCGATCCAGCCGTTGACCCGGGTGACGAGCACGTCCTCGTAATGCGAGCGGTTGAAGATAGCGATCTCGCCCGCGCCGGGCACGCGGCGATGCACCCGCCACAGGAAGTCGTGCGCGGCCTCCTCGGGCGTCGGCGCCCTGAATCCGGTCACGTTGACGCCCAGCGGATCGACGCCCTGGAAGACGTGACGAATGGTCGAATCCTTGCCCGCCGTGTCCATCGCCTGCAGCACGACGAGCAGCCTGTGCCGGCCTTCGGCGTACAGCAGCTCCTGCAGCGTGTCGAGCCGCGCGCGATAGGCATCGAGCCGCGCGTACGCCGCCGCCTTCTTCCTGCCGACGGCCGAACGGTCGTCCGGGTCCCGGTCCGCCAGCCGGAGACGCCGCCCCGGCGGCACGCGGGTATCGAGCCGCTTCATGTGCGCCGCTCGGGCGTCAGGCTCATCCAGCCGCCCAGCGCCGAGCGAATCTCGGCGAGCGTGAGATGCCGCATCAGGGCGCGGTTGCCGGGCGCCATCTGGTTCCAGGCGCAGGTCATGCCGCGCAGTCCGGGCTGCGCCGGGTCGCGCAGGCGGAATTCGGTGATGAAATACAGGAAGGGCGGGTCTCCGTCGTCCGACATGTGGACGCGCCGGAAAGGCGAGGCGCGCGCGTCCACGATCGTGTGCACGTTGCGCGTCACCCGCCAGACTTCGAAGCGGCCCGGCGCCAGCGTCTGCGGCGCGTCGCGCACCGTATCGATCTCCACCACGCAGAACGGGTCGTAGTCCTGCACGCCGTTGCGCGGCACGACGCGGCCGTATTGCAGGCGCACGGTCGCCTCGTTCGCCGGAATCGTCAGCGCCCGATGCAGTTCGATCGTCCAGCCGGTGGGATAGGCGTAGTGCGGCGAGGCCGGGTCGTCCGACAGCAGGCTCGCGCAGCCGCCCAGCGCCAGCGCGAATGCCCAGCATGCGATTTTCATGGCCTGCCTCCTCGCGGATGTGCTCAGGGCTTTCTAACGCGAAACCACGCCGCATACAAGGCCGGCAGGAAAAACAGCGTCAGGACGGTCGCCGCGATCAGGCCGCCCATCACCGACACCGCCATCGGCCCCCAGAAGATCGAACGCGACAGCGGGATCATCGCCAGCACCGCCGCCGCCGCGGTGAGGCTGATCGGACGCATGCGCCGCACCGTCGACTCGACGACGGCGTCCCATTGCGAGAGGCCGCGCGCGACGTCCTGGCGGATCTGGTCGACCAGGATCACCGAGTTGCGCATGATCATGCCCGCCAGCGAAATGATGCCGAGCAGCGCGACGAAGCCCATCGGCCGGCCGCTCACCAGCAGCGCGACGGCGACGCCGACGACGCCCAGCGGCGCGGTCAGCACCACCAGCATGGATCGGGAAAAGCTGCCGAGCTGCAGCATCAGCAGGGTGAAGGTGACGATGACGATGAGCGGCCACGACGCAGCGATGGCGGCGTTGGCCTTGGCGCTGCTCTCCACCGGCCCGCCGATCTCCAGACGGAAGCCCTGCGGCAGTCCGGCGCGGAAGGCTTCGACCTGCCGCGCCAGATCGGCGACGACGGTCGCGGGTTGCGTGTCGCCGACGGGATCGCCGCGCACGGCGATGGTCGGCAGCCGGTCGCGGCGCCAGATCACGCCGTCCTCGAACGCGGGCACAAAGCGCGCGATCTGGCCCAGCGTCACGCTCTGGCCGTTGAAGGTGCCGATCGGCAAGGCCGCGAGCGCGTCGACGTCGCGGTGTTCCGCGCGCGGTGTGCGCAGCACCACGTCGATCAGCAGATCGTCCTCGCGGAACTGCGTGACGGTCGCGCCCGAGAGCTGCAGCGCCGCCAGCCGGCCGACCCCATCGGAGCTGAGGCCCAGCGCCTTGATCTTGTCCTGATCGAGCTGCGCGCGCACCGCGAGCGATTCCTCGTTCCAGTCGAGATTCACCGCGGTCACGCGCGGGTGCGCGGCGACGATGCGCCGCAGTTTCTCGGCCTCGGCCTTGAGCCGCGGCACGTCGCCGCCGGACAGCCTGTACTGCACCGGGTAGCCGGCCGGCGGGCCGTATTCGAAGCGAACGGCGCGGCCGCGCACGTTGGGGAATTCGGTGTCGAACAGCCTGCGGATGTGCGCGATCGCGCGTTCGCGCGCCGGCACGTCCTTGGCGATCACGACGAGCTGCGCGAAATTGCGGTTCGCCAGACGCTGGTCGAGCGCCAGCACGAACCGCGGCGCGCCCTGGCCGATGTAGTTCAGCACGTGCGCGACGTCGGGGTCGCCGCGCAGTCGGTTTTCCAGACGGATCGCCTCGGCGCGCGCGGCGTCGACGGACGCGCCCTCGGGCAGCCACATTTCGACCAGAATCTCCAGCCGGTCGGACTGCGGAAAGAACTGCTTTTCCACCTTCTGCATCGCGGCGACGCCGACGACGAGCGCGGCGACGGTCAACGCGATCACCGTCTTGCGCCGCTCCAGGCACCAGGTCACGGCCGCGCGGAAGCGCGCGTAGAACGGCGTGCGGTAGGCGGCGTCCTCGTCGTCCACGTGCTGCGCCGGCTTGAGCAGCCAATGGCCGAAATAGGGCGTGACGATCACCGCGACCAGCCACGACGACAGCAGGGCGATGCTCGTGACGGCGAAGATCGCGAAGGTGTACTCGCCGACCATCGACTTGGCCAGCGCGATCGGCAGGAAGGCCGTGGCGGTCAACAGCGTGCCGGTCAGCATCGGGAAAGCGGTCGAATGGAAGGCGTAGGTGGCCGCCTCGTAGCGGCTCCAGCCCGCCTCGAGCTTGTGCGCCATCATCTCGACCGCGATGATCGCGTCGTCGACCAAGAGGCCGAGCGCGATGATGAGCGCGCCGGTGGAGATGCGGTGCAGGTCGATGCCGAAGAACCACATGACGGTGAAGGTGATCGCCAGCACCACCGGAATCGACAGCGTCACGACCAGGCCGGCCCGCCATCTGAGCGCGACGAAAGTGACCGCCAGCACGATGGCGACCGCTTCGAGAAAGCTCTGCATGAACAGCCGCACCGCATGCGCGACGATGCCCGGCTGATCGTGGATCCGGTGGATTTCCAGCCCCACCGGCAGGCGCTGCTGCATGGCCGCCATCGCCGCGGCGACGTCGCGCCCCAGCGCCAGCACGTCGCCGCCGTCGGCGAGCGAAACGCCCAGCAGGATCGCCGGCTCGCCCTGCGAGCGGATTTCCGCCGCCGGCGGATCCTCGTAGCGCCGCGTCACCTCGGCGATGTCGCCCAGCCGCAGGCTGCGCGCGCCGACCCGGATGAGGGTTTCGCGCAGGCGCGCCACGTCGGAATACGGCCCCGAAACGCGCAGGGGGATCGACAGCGCGTCGTTCTCCACCCGGCCGTTCTCGACCACGCCGTTCTGTTCCTGCACCGCCTGCATGATCTGCTGCGGCGTGAGCTGCAGCGTCGCCAGTTTCTGCGCCGGCACCTCGATGTAGATTTTTTCCGGCACGATGCCGAACAGCTCGACCTTGCCGACGTTGGGCAGCCGCCGCACCTCGCGCTGCGCGTCCTCGGCGACGCGTCGCAGCTCGGCGCGCGAAAAGCCGTCGCCGGTGAAGGCGTAGATCGACCCGAAGGTGTCGCCGAACTCGTCGTTGAAGTACGGCCCGCGCACGCCGGCCGGCAGTTGCGGGCCGAGGTCGCCGATCTTCTTGCGCACCTGGTACCAGGCCTGCGCGACGTCGCGCCCGCGCACCGTCTCCTTCAGGTTGACGAACAGCGCGGTCTCGCCCGGCTTCGCATAGCTCTGCACGAAGTCGAGCTCGGGCATTTCCTGCAGTTTTTTCTCGATGCGTTCGGTGAGCTGTTCCGACACCTCCTGCGCGGTGGCGCCCGGCCAATAGGCCTGGATCAGCATGGTCTTGAAGGTGAACGGCGGGTCCTCGGCCTGCCCCAGATGGAGGTAGGACCGCACGCCCAGCAGCAGGATCAGCACGACGAAGAAACGCAGCAGCGCCGGATGCTCGATCGCCCAGCGCGACAGGTTGCCGCGCCCCGGCGCGAAACGCGGCGTATCGCTCATTGAACGAGGCGGACGCGCTGGCCGGGCGCCAGCTTGTGCACGCCCGCCGTCACCACCCATTCGCCGGCCGCGAGGCCCGACGATACGGCAGCGCGTTCGCCCGCCAGCGCGCCGAGCGCGACCGCGCGCGCCGCGACCGTGCCGGTCTTCGCATCCACCACCCAGACCTGGGGCCGGCCGTTCACCTTGAACAGCGCGCTCTGCGGCACCGACAGGACGGGCGCGTCGCCGCCGTCGAGTTCCACGGTCGCGGTCATGCCCAGCTTCACCGCGTCGGCGGCGCGGTCGATGGCGATGCGCGCGGCATAGGTGCGCGTCGCCGGATCGGCCATCGGCGCCAGTTCGCGCAGCCGGCCGTCATAGATCTTGTCGGGCGCGGCCCACAGCCGCACGCGCAGCCGCTTCGCGCCGCGCAGGGCGTCGAGCGCGTTTTCCGGCACGTCGATGCGCACCTCGCGCTCGCCCGTCTGCGCCAGCCGCGCCACCGGCTGACCGGCCGCCACTACTTGGCCGGCCTCGAACATCACCGCCGTCACCACCCCGGCGCGCGGCGCGGTCAACCGGGTATAGCTGCTCTGGTTGGCCTGCCGCGCCGCGTCGGCGCGCAGTGCCCGCACCTGGGCGTCGGCCGCCGCCGCCGCCGTGCTGCGGCGATCCAGCTCGGCCTGGGCGATGAAATTCTTTTCGCGCAGCTCGGCGTAGCGTTTGAGGTCCGCGTGCGCGAGCCGCGCCTCGGCTTCGGCGGCGGCGAGCTGCGAACGGGCGGCTCGCGCCGCCAGCGCGTAGTCGCTGGGATCGAGCGTGGCGATGACCTGACCGGCCTCGACCGCGCTGCCCGTCTCCACCGACCGTTCGCGCACCCGGCCGCCGACGCGGAACGCCAGGTCGGTCTCGTGCCGCGCGCGAATCTCGCCGGCGTAGCGCACCGGCTGCGCGGCCGCGCCGGCGCCCACCCGTTCCGCCCGCACCGGACGGACGTCCGGCGGAGGCGGCGCGGGCGCCTTGTCGCAGGCCGTCGACAGAGCCAAAAACAGGAGTACGGGCAGGGTTTTGCGCATGCCCGCGATTATGGCGCAAAGCGGCCGCACCGCCACATGCGGCGGGCGCCTGAAAAACGTACGGCTTGCGTCCGGGGCCGAGGACGTTCAGACTCCCGCCTTGGCCAAAACCGGCCCGCCCGGTTTTCCCATCGCACCATTGACGATAGTTGGAGTTTTCAATGCCTGCATCGACCAAACCCCTGACCGAAGCCGCCCTGCTCAAGATGCCGGAATCGGACTACATGAACAGCGCGCAGCTCGCCTTCTTCCGCACGCGTCTCGAAGCCCTGCGCGACGAGATGCTGGCCAACGCCGCCGACACCGGCGAGCATCTGAAGGAAAACGAGAACTTCGCCGACCCCAACGACCGCGCCACGGTCGAAGAGGAAAACATGCTGGAACAGCGCGTGCGCGACCGCGAACGCAAGCTGCTGAAAAAAATCAACAAGGCGCTGGCCCGCATCGAATCCGGCGAATTCGGCTACTGCCTCGAAACCGGCGAGCCCATCGGCCTGCCCCGCCTGCTGGCGCGTCCCACCGCCGAGTACTCCATCGAGGCGCAGGAACGCCACGAAAAAATGGAGAAGCTGCACGCCTGATCCCGACCCCTTCCGCGCGAAGGGGTTTTTCGCAGCAGGGAATGCAACTGGGTTGTACGACCGACGGGTCGCCGACTACAATGCCCGCATCATGCGCCCCGCCCCGCCTCCATCCGCCCTCCGCTTGCTCGAAGCCCGCGGCGTTACCGCGACCGCCGCGCGCGTGCAGGTTCTGGGCATGCTGCTGGCGGCGCCCACGGCCCTGACGCATGCCGCTTTGATGCGAACGGCCGCGGAGGCGGGCCGGCCGCTCGACAAGGTCACGCTGTATCGCGTGCTCGACTGGCTGGTCGCGCAGGGTCTGGCGCACGACGTCACCGACAGCGACCGCGCGCGCCGTTTCCGCGCGATCCAGACTCAAGCAGGCCACGCCGAGCACGCCCATTTCGAATGCGACGCCTGCGGCCGGCTCTTCTGCCTGCCGGACGCCGCCGCCACGCCGAGCACGCCGCCCGGTTTCGAATCGCGCCGCATCGACGTGACGGTGCACGGCCGCTGCGCCGACTGCGCGCGGCATCCGGCCTGAGCATGTCCGCCGACGCCCCGATCCCCGTCACCCTGCTGACCGGCTTTCTCGGCAGCGGCAAGACCACCGTGCTGAACCGGATCGTTCGGCGGCTGCCGCGCACCGCCGTTCTGATGAACGAGTTCGGCGAAGTGGCGCTCGATCATCAGCTACTGGAAAGGATGGAAGGCCCGATGGCGCTGCTGTCGGGCGGCTGCGTCTGCTGCACGATCTCCGGCAGCCTCGCGCCCACGCTGAAAAACCTGTGGATGGCGCGGCAAGCCGGCGACGTCCCGCCCTTCGAACGCGCGATCATCGAGACGACCGGCATCGCCGATCCGGTGCCGGTGCTCGACACGCTGCTCAACGACCCTTGGATACGCGCCCGCTTCCGGCTGGACGGCGTGGTCGCCACGGTCGACGCCGTGTTCGCCCAGGCTCAGCTCGACGCGCACCCCGAGGCGGTCAAGCAGGTGGCGGTGGCCGACCGCCTGCTGCTGACCAAGACCGATCTCGCGGAACCCGCCGCGGTCGAGGCGCTGCGGGCGCGGCTCGCGGCCCTGAATCCGGCGGCCGACGTCATCACCGTGACGCACGGCGATCTCGACCCCGCCGCCATCCGCAACCTGGGCCTGTGGAACGCCGACACCCGGCAGCCCGAGGTGGCGCGCTGGCTGAAGGCGGCGCGCTATCGCCCGGCGCAGGCCGGGCCGCTGTCGCCGCGCGCCGTGCCCGAATCGCACGACGCGCGCATCCGCGCGTTTTCGGTGACGCTGGACGCGCCGCTCGACCGGCACGCGCTCGGCGCCGCGCTGTCGATGCTCGCCACTTTCCGCACCGGCCATCTGCTGCGCTTCAAGGCGCTGGTCGATCTGCGGGGCGAAACGCAGCCCGTGGTGCTGCACGGCGTGCAGCACGTGCTCTATCCCGAGGTGAAGCTCGACGCCTGGCCGGACGGCGACCGGACGAGCCGCTTCGTTTTCATCGTGCGCGACGTCGAGCCGGCGTTCGTCGAGAAGCTGCTCGTCGACTTCACCCAGGCGGCGGGCGCATTCGCCGCGCACGCCTCGTGAACCCCGCGCAACATCTCCTCATCGGCGCGATCCGCGTCTACCAGCTCGCGCTCTCGCCCTGGCTCGGCCGGCAATGCCGCTTTCTGCCCACCTGCTCGGAATACGGCAAGGAGGCGATCGAGCGACACGGCGCGCTGAAAGGCGCCTGGCTCGCGGCCCGGCGCATCGGCCGCTGCCGGCCGGGCTGCGAGCACGGCTACGACCCGGTGCCGCCGCCGGCCAAGGACGCATGATGCCGGCGCGCCGTCCGCTCGCCGCCTGGCTGTTCACCCTGGCCCTGCTGTTCGGCCAGGTCGCCGCCTTCGCGCACGCGCTCACGCACCTGCACGCCCACGAATCCGGCCTGCCCGACAAGGTCTGCGAACTGTGCGTCGCGCAGGCCCAGCTCGGCGCGGCCGTGCCGCCGGCGGTTCTTTCGCTGCCGGCCGCGCCGCACGCGTCCGGCGTCGCGGCCCCGTCCATCCATTCGCCGACCGAACCCGCGCGCGTCGTCGCGCGCGCCCGCGCCCCGCCCGTTTTCTCCGCCTGAAGCCCGCTTCCCGTGCCGCACGGCGCGACACGGGCATTCGCATTCTTTCGACGGAGAACATCCATGTTACGTCCCGCATTGCTTGCGGCTGCACTCGCGGCCGCCTTTCCCGCGCACGCCGACGCCGATCTCGACGCGCTGCGCACCGAAATCCGCGACATGAAGGCCGCTTACGAGGCGCGCATCCAGGCCCTGGAAGCCCGTTTGCAGCAAGCCGAGACCGCAGCCGCGCAACCGCAGCCGAGCCCGGAGACGCAGACGCGCGGCGGATTCAACCCCGAGGTTTCGCTCATCCTGCAAGGCCGCTACGCCCATCTCGAAAACCGCGCCGAACGCGGCATCGGCGGCTTCATGGCGGCCGACGGCCACGAACACGGCGGCGGCGGTCGCGGCTTCTCGGTCGACGGCAGCGAACTGGTGCTGTCCGCCAGCATCGACCCCTATTTCCGCGGCTACCTGAACGCGGTACTGGCCGACGGCGAAGTCGAGGTCGAGGAAGCCTGGGCGCAGACCACCGGTCTCGGTCAGGGTTTCACGATCAAGGGCGGCCGCTTCAAATCCGGCATCGGCTACCAGAACGAGCAGCACGCGCACGCCTGGGATTTCGCCACCAACAATCTGGTCTACGCGGCGCTGTTCGGCGAAGGCTACGCGCAGGACGGCGTGCAGCTCAAATGGCTGGCGCCGACCGACACCTTCCTCGAATTCGGCGCCGAACTCGGCGCGGGCGGCGCTTTCCCGGGCACGAACAACGACGGCAACGGCGCCGGCAGCGTGGCGCTGTTCGGCCACGTCGGCGGCGACGTCGGCGCGTCGAACAGTTGGCGCGCCGGTCTGTCGTGGCTGCGCGCCAAGCCGCGCGGCCGCGAATTCGAGGGCCACGACGTCAACGAGGTCGAGACCGCCGGCGACTTTTCCGGCAAGAGCCGCACCTGGCTGGCCGACTTCGTCTGGAAATGGGCGCCGGACGGCAATCCCACGCAGCGGAACTTCAAGTTCGCGGCGGAATACTTCCAGCGCAAGGAATCCGGCACGCTCGCCTGCGACGACGCCGATCCGGCCGACCCCGGCCTGTGCTCGGGCGGGCTCGCCGCGCCCTTCATGGCCGACCAGTCCGGCTTCTACGCGCAGGCGGTCTACCAGTTCATGCCGCGCTGGCGCGCCGGCTACCGCTACGACCGGCTGTTCCGCGGCGACGTGCTGTTCAACGGCGCGGATGCGGGCGACGCGTTCGAGTCGCTGGCCGACCACGACCCGAAACGCCACAGCCTGATGCTCGACTACAGCCCGTCCGAATTCTCGCGGCTGCGCTTGCAGTACACGCTCGACCAGGCGATGGCAGGCGTGGACGAGAACCAGTTCTACGTGCAGTACATCTACAGCCTGGGCAGCCACGGCGCCCACAAGTTCTGAGGAGACAGGCCATGACACATTTCCATCCGACATGGCGCGCCGGCCTCTTCGCCGCGGCCCTGCTGCTGCCGGGCGCGGCGCAGGCGGCGCTCAAGGTTTTCGCCTGCGAGCCCGAATGGGGCGCGCTGGCGCGCGAGATCGGCGGCGACCGGGTCGACGTCTACACCGCGACCACGGCGATGCAGGACCCGCACCGCATCGAGGCGCGGCCGTCGCTGATCGCCCGCGCGCGCAACGCCGACCTGCTGGTCTGCACCGGCGCCGAACTGGAGATCGGCTGGCTGCCGGTGATCCTCGCCGAATCCGGCAACCGGGCCATCCAGGCCGGCCAGCCGGGGCAGTTCTTCGCCGCCGATTTCGTCGCGCTGCGCGAGAAGCCGGCCGTGCTCGACCGCGCGGCCGGCGACGTGCACGCGGCGGGCAACCCGCACATCCAGACCGATCCGCACAACATCGCCCGCGTCGGCGCGGCGCTGGCCGAACGGATGGCGACGCTCGATCCCGCCGACGCCGGCGTCTTTCGTAACCGCTGGGCGGATTTCTCGGCGCGCTGGACCGCCGCCATCGCCCGCTGGGAAAAGGCCGCCGCGCCGCTGAAGGGCGCGCCCGTCGTGGTGCAGCACAAGGCCTTCCCCTACCTGCAGAGCTGGCTGGGGCTGAAGGAAGTCGCCGTGCTCGAACCCAAGCCCGGCGTCGAACCCAGCCTCGCCAGCCTGGCGGCGGTAAAGCAACGGCTGGCCGCCGAGCCGGCGAAGATGGTCATCCGGGCCGCCTACCAGCCGGCCCGGCCGAGCGAGTGGATCGCCGCGCAGGCGGGCGTGAAGGCGGTCGTGGTGCCGTTCACGGTGGGCGGCGACGCGCAGAGCGGCGACCTGTTCGGCCTGTTCGACTCGACCGTCTCGAAACTGCTGGCGGGGCTGAACTGAAATGACCCTCGCCGCGCTCGACCCCGCCCTTCTCGGCCCGCCGCTCGCGGCGGGCCTGCTCGTGCTGGCCACCCACATTCCGCTCGGGCGGCGGGTGCTCGCGCGCGGCATCGTCTTTCTCGATCTGGCCATCGCCCAGTTCGCCGGGCTCGGCGTGATCGTCGCGCACGTCGCGGACTGGAACGCCGGCTGGGGCGCGCAGTTCGTCGCCTTCGCCGCGGCGCTCGCCGGCGCCGCGCTGCTCGCCTGGAGCGACCGCCGCTGGCCGCAGCGGCAGGAGGCGCTGATCGGCTCCAGCTTCGTGGTGGCGGCCTGCGCCGCCGCGCTGCTGCTGGCGAGCGACCCACACGGCGGCGAGGAATTGCAGACCCTGCTGGTCGGCCAGATCCTCTGGGTCAACGGCGCGCAGCTTGCCGCCGCCGCCGCGGTTTACGCGGCGATCGGCCTCTTGTGGCGACCGCTCGCGCACCGGGGCATCGGGTTCTACGCGCTGTTCGCGCTGGCGATCACGACCTCGGTGCAACTGGTCGGCGTCTACCTGGTGTTCGCCAGCCTCATCCTGCCCGCGCTCGCGACGCTGGGTCGCGCGCGCGGCTGGGCCCTGCCCGCCTTCGTCATCGGCGCGGCCGGCTACGGCGGCGGGCTGGTCCTCTCGGCGCTGACGGACCTGCCGACCGGGCCGCTGATCGTCGTCACGCTGGCCGCGTGCGCGCTGGCGGGCGGGTTTCTTCGGGTTGCCGCTGAGCACCGTCGGCGCTAGTATCGGGGCTCGATTTTTCCATCGGCATGCCGATATCTCCTGCGTGGCCCTCCCGTTTTTCAAAAAAGGCAAGGACAAGCCGCCGGCGCCCGCGCCGGCGCGCCGCGCTGCGCCCGAGCCGGTCGAAGCGCCGCTGACGCAGACGGTGATGGGCGTGGGGATCGGCCCCGACAGCGGGATCGTCGTCGAGGAATCCAGCGGCGCGCCCCAGTCGCCGCTCGACGAAGCCGCCATCCTCTATGCCAGCGGCCAGCCCGAGATGGCGGAGCGCCAGTTGAAGGACATTTTGGGGCAGGCCGACCGCCGCGCCTGGCTCATGTTGGCCGACCTCTACTGCATCCAGAACCGCGAAAAGGATTTCGAGCAACTGGCGCTGGACTATGCGGTGCGCTTCGAGACCTCGCCGCCCGTGTGGCGGCCGTCGAACGGCCAGGGCCCGGCGGCGCAGGCGCAGAGCGCGTCCGCCGCCACGCTCGAACTGCCCGGCCTGCTCGACCGGAAGGCCGCGGACGCGCTGGCCGACGGCATGACCGGGCTGGACAGGCAGGCGCCGGTGCGGATCGATTTCTCCCGCATCGAGATGATCGACGAAGCGGGCGCCGACGCCTGCGCGAAAATCCTGGCGCACGCGCGCAACGCCCAGCGCGCCCTGCAGGTCAGCGGCGTCGACCGCCTGATCGCGCTGCTGCAGGATCTCAATCGCGCCACCCACAGCCGCGCCGTGCACTGGCTGATGCTGCTCGAGCTGTATCAGACGCTCGGCCAGCAGGAGAAATTCGAGGACCTGGCGGTGGACTACGCGGTGCGGTTCGAGGTCTCGCCGCCCTCGTGGTGCGAAGTGCGGGCCGCCGAAGTCGTCCAGACGGCGCCCGCCGAGCCGGCGGCGGACGACGATGCGTTCCGCCTGAGCGGCGAAATCACGCCCGCCAACGACGGTGCGCTGCAGCAGGTCTGCGCCTACGCGGCCAACCACGCCGAGGTGCGGGTCGACCTGTCGCAAGTCACCCGCGTCGACTACGGCAGCGTCAGCCAGTTCATCGGCGTGCTCATGCAATGCCTGGGCAGCGGCAAACGCATCACCCTGCGCGGCCACAACGCGCTCATCCACGAGCTGTTCCGCGTCATGGGCATCGACCAGCTCGCGCAGCTCGCACCCCGCCACCCCGTCTAGGCGTCCGGCCGGCGACGCCCATGTCCGACGCCCTGATCGCCCAGGCCGCGTTTGCCGCCGCCGTGGCATGGGGCGCGGGTCTGCGGCTCTATGCCGTCGTCTTCATCCTGGGCGTCCTGGGCCGGTTCGGCGGGTTCGATCTGCCCGCATCCCTGCACGTGCTCGAACACCCCCTGATGATCGGCGCCGCCGGCCTGCTCGCGCTGGCCGAATTCGTCGGCGACAAGATTCCCCTGCTCGACAGCCTGTCCGACACCTTCCACACCTTCATCCGCATTCCCGCCGGCGCGGCGCTGGCGGCGGCGGCGTTCGGCGACAGCGGCGGCGCGGCGCAGTTGCTGGCGGCGCTGACCGGCGGCGGCCTGGCGGCCACCAGCCACGCCGCCAAGGCCGGCACGCGCGCCTTTCTCAACGCCTCGCCCGAACCAGCCAGCAACGTCGCCGCCTCGTTCGGCGAAGAAACGCTGCTGGGCACCGGACTCTGGCTCGCCTTCGTCCACCCGGCGATCTTCCTCGGCGCGCTTGCAATTTTCATTCTCGTAACATTTCTGATGCTGCGTCGGCTGTGGCGCTGGCTCACCCGGCCGCCGGCGCGGCCTTTATAATCGCGGGATGGAACAATACCGCGGCACCACCATTCTGTCCGTCCGCCGGGGCGACGCCGTCGCGCTCGGCGGCGACGGCCAGGTCACGCTCGGCAACATCGTCATCAAGGCCACCGCACGCAAGGTGCGCCGGCTGTATCAGGAACGCGTGCTCGCCGGCTTCGCCGGCGGCACCGCCGACGCCTTTACCTTGTTCGAACGTTTCGAGGCCAAGCTGGAAAAGCATCAGGGCCATCTGATGCGCAGTGCGGTCGAACTCGCCAAGGACTGGCGCACCGACCGCATGCTGCGCCGGCTCGAAGCCATGCTCGCGGTGGCCGACCCCTCTCACACGCTCATCATCACCGGCAACGGCGACGTGCTCGAACCCGAATTCGGCATCGCCGCAATCGGCTCCGGCGGCGCCTTCGCCCAGTCCGCCGCCCGCGCGCTGCTGGAAAACACCGCGCTTGCGCCCGTGGACATCGTGAAGAAAAGCCTCGCGATCGCCGGCGACATCTGCATTTACTCGAACCAGAATCATGTGATCGAAGTGCTGGGGGACGGGGGTCAGGATTCAGGGGGCAGGGCATGAGCGGCCGCAGGCCGCGCCCTTGAAGACAACCCGCGAAGCGACAACCCCCCGATCCCTGCCCCTTGAATCCCGACCCTGAAATGACCCCCAAGGAAATCGTCCACGAACTCGACAAGCACATCGTCGGCCAGGCCGCCGCCAAGCGCGCGGTCGCCGTCGCGCTGCGCAACCGCTGGCGGCGCCAGCAGGTCACCGAGCCGCTGCGCCGCGAGATCACGCCGAAAAATATCCTGATGATCGGCCCCACCGGCGTCGGCAAGACCGAGATCGCCCGGCGGCTCGCGCGGCTGGCGAACGCGCCTTTCATCAAGATCGAGGCGACCAAGTTCACCGAGGTCGGCTACGTCGGCCGCGACGTCGACACCATCGTCCGCGACCTGATGGAAACCGCGATCAAGGACCTGCGCGCGCAGGCGACGCAGAAAGTGAAATTCCGCGCGGAAGAAGCGGCCGAGGAGCGCGTCCTCGACGCGCTGTTGCCGCCGCCGCGCGGCGCGGGCTTCGGCGAAGCCGAGCCGGCACGCGAGGAAGGCGCGGCGCGCCAGCGCTTCCGCAAGATGCTGCGCGAAGGCCAGCTCGACGACAAGGACATCGAGATCGACCTCGCCGCGGTCGGCCCGAACATGGAGATATTCACACCGCCCGGCATGGAAGATCTGTCGCAGCAGTTGCAGGGCCTGTTTTCCAATCTCGGACAGGGCCGCCGGCAGACGCGCAAGCTCAAGGTGAAGGAAGCCTTCAGACTGCTCGCCGAGGAAGAGGCCGCGCGGCTGATCAGCGACGAGGACACCAAGCAGCAGGCGCTCGAAGCCGTCGAACAGAACGGCATCGTGTTCCTGGACGAGATCGACAAGATCGCCACCCGCAGCGACGCCCACGGCAGCGACGTGTCGCGCCAGGGCGTGCAGCGCGACCTGCTGCCGCTGATCGAGGGCACGACCGTCAGCACCAAGTACGGCATGGTGAAGACCGACCACATCCTCTTCATCGCCAGCGGCGCCTTCCATCTGTCCAAGCCCTCCGACCTGATTCCCGAACTGCAGGGCCGGCTGCCGATCCGCGTCGAATTGCAGGCGCTGTCGGTGGAAGACTTCGAACGCATCCTCACCGCGACCGACGCCTGCCTCACGCGCCAGTACGAAGCGCTGATGGCGACCGAAGGCGTGACGCTGAAATTCACGCCGGACGGCATCCGCCGCATCGCCGAGATCGCTTTCGAGGTCAACGAGCGCACCGAGAACATCGGCGCGCGCCGGCTTCACACCGTGATGGAAAAGCTGCTGGAGGACATTTCCTTCGACGCCGGGAACGTCGGCGGCGACTACACGATCGATGCCGACGCCGTGACCGCGCGGCTCGCCGCGCTCGCCGCGCGCGAAGACCTCGCCCGCTACGTGCTCTGAGACCCCACCCACCCATCCGCCCAACCGCATGCATCCCGAATCCAACCAGCCCATCGAAACCCGCGGCACGTTTCTCTCCACCCTCCTGTTCGGCAGCCGCTGGCTGCAGGTTCCCCTGTATCTCGGCCTGATCGCCGCGCAGTTCGTCTACGTGATCCATTTCATGGTGGAGCTGAAACATCTCGTCACCGGCACCTTCACCCTGTCCGAAGAAGCCATCATGCTCATCGTGCTGGGGCTCATCGACGTGGTGATGATCTCCAACCTGCTCATCATGGTCATCGTCGGCGGCTACGAGACCTTCGTCTCGCGCCTCAACCTCAAGGGCCATCCGGACGAGCCCGAATGGCTGTCGCACGTGAACGCCAACGTGCTCAAGGTGAAGCTCGCCACCGCCATCATCGGCATCTCGTCGATCCACCTGCTGAAAACCTTCATCAATGCCCACAATCTCACCGACAAGGTGCTCATGTGGCAGACCATCATCCACATGGCCTTCATCGTATCGGCCGTGTCGATCGCCTACATCGACAGGCTCATGCCGCACGCGTCCAGGCACTGAACGCGCGGCCACTCAAACAAAACCGACACCCCACGGAGCGCCTCATGAAATACCCACACGGAAAGGAAGAGAGCGCGGAGTACCTCAGGCGGGCCCTGCCGCTCATGTCGAACCAGGACGCGGCGCTGCACCCGATCAGCTACGCGGTCTGGTACGAATACGTGGCAGGGATGAACGCCGCGCTCCAGCACGCCATCGACAAGCTGCTGGACCGTCGAACGCCGCTCGACGAACGCGACATCAGCACGCTCTTCGAACGGCACATCGCCGATCTCGACAGCGACGCCGCCAGCGGCATCGCGGCGGGCTTCCAGAAAATCCTCGGCGAGATCGCCCATTCCACCGGCGCCGCGGCCCAGGACGCCGACGCCTTCGGCGACCTGCTCCGGAAACTGTCGCACGACTACGAAACCCGCTCCGGGCCCGTCGATCTCAAGGTTCTGCTCACGGGCACGCAGGTCATGCAGACCTCGATCGCCACGTTGAAGACGAGACTGGAAACGAGCCAGCAGGAGATCGATCAGTTGCGCAAGGAAGTCGCCCGCGCGCGCGACGCCTCGCTGATCGACGGCCTGACCGGGCTCGTCAACCGCAGCGGTTTCGACCAGAAGCTGGCCGACTGCCTCGCCGACACCGCCACGCAAGCCCAGGCGAACTGCCAGGGCCCTTGCCTGCTGATGTGCGACATCGACCATTTCAAGCAGATCAACGACACCTACGGCCACCTGTTCGGCGACAAGGTCATCCGCGCCGTCGCGGCCGTGATCAAGGAAAACGTCAAGGGCCGCGACATCGCCGCCCGCTACGGCGGCGAGGAATTCGTCGTCCTGCTGCCCGAGACCTCCCTGCAAGGCGCGCAGGCGCTGGCCGAACAGATCCGCCACGCGATCGAGAAAGGCCGCATCCGGCGCGGCAACAGCGAGGAAGCCGTGGCGCGCGTTACGCTTTCCCTGGGCGTCGCCCGCTACCAGCCCGGCGAAGCCCCCGCCACCTTCATCGAGCGCGCCGACCGCGCGCTCTACCTCTCCAAGCAGAACGGCCGCAACCGGGTCACGCTCGCGGCGGCGGCCTGAGCGGCCGTCGCGCGCGGGCCGGCCCGCCGCGTCGCGCGGCCCTCAGCTTTCTAATGCCGCCATCGACAGAACTTATTGGCTGCCCACCCCGGCGGGGCGGAAAATAGCGCGGTTGTCAATTAATTACGCATTACGGAGACTCTGATCATGGCCACCCGCGACACGCTCGCCCCCGAAGAAGCCCAATGTTCCGCCGGCGCCGATTACGCCGCGCTGGCGCTGCGCGCGCTGGAAGACCCCGCCGACGCCGCCTATGCCAAGGAGCTGATGGACCGCGTGGCGGACGACTGCCAGTTCACCAAGGACCTGGCGGCCTGCGCCATCGTGTACAAGGCGCTGGGCGAGCAATCCCGCGCGGAAGAGCTGCTGCAGACCGCCGAGGACTATTGCATGAGCGGCGAGGAGCAGATCGCGCTGGCCGAGGCCAAGTTCAAGGTGCTGGGCGACAAGGCCGCCGCCGTGGGCGCCTACGAAAAGGCGCTGAAGGAAACCGCCAACCTCGATCCGCTGATCGATCTGGCGAAGAACGTAATGGCCGTCATCGCCGACGGCGCCTTCGCGAAGAAGGTGCTGGAAAAGGCCGAGGCCAAGATCTCCCGCGCGGTCGAATACGGCAAGCTCGCCGCGGCCGCCGCCGAACACGCGCTCGACAAGGACTACGCCGCGGCGATCTTCGCCAAGGCGGGCGAGAAGCTCTCCAGCGTGACCGACCTGCTGTCGCTGGCCGGCGAAGTCGTCAAGACGCTCGGCGACCCGCAGAAGGCCAAGGCGCTGTACGAGCGCGCGCTGGCCGGCGCCACCGATTTCACCGCCGCCAAGACCCTGGTCGAATCGGCCAAGCAGGCGGGCGACGCCGCCTTCCTGCAGGCCGCGCTGAAGAAGGCCGGCGATCTGGCGGGCGCCACCGGCGAGTACATCGAACTCGCCGAAGGCCTGGCCGGCGCGGGCGACAAACCCGGCGCCGCCGCGCTGCTCGACAAGGCCGAGGACGCCGTGGCGGGCCTCGACGAGATGCAGAAACTGGTCGCCGCGGTGGAAGCGCACCTGGCCGACGACGCCGAACGGCTGGCCCGCGTGAAGGCCAAGCTGGAGAAACGCCAGGCCAACCACGCGCGCTACCTCGAATTCCAGCAGCTCGAAAAGGAGGCCGCCACGGTCAAGCAGTTCCTCGCGCTGGCCGACCGCGTGCAGACCGAGCTGGAAGACCCCTTCTACGCCGCCAAGCTGATCGAATCCGCCGAGAAACTGCTCGACGACACCGGCGGCAGCTACCAGTTCTCGCGCTACAAGCCCATCCTCGTCGCCGTCGACCGCAACCTCGACGACGCCGACTGGCTGGGCCGCCTGCTCGACCGCGCCGCGGAAAACGCCGCCGATTTCATCGCCTTCAAGGACCTGGTCGTCACCGCCGCGCAGATGAAGCACCGCGAACTCGGCGTCTCCAAGGCGCGCGCCTATCTCGCCGCGCGCGAATCCGCGCTCGCCGGCAACGCCAACGTGTACGACCTCGCCAAGCTCGCCGAAGCCAGCTACGCCGCCACCCAGGACGCCGCCGAAGCCGGCCGCCTGCTGGAGGCCGCGCGTGCACAGGCCAGGGATCATTTCGCGCTGTCGCACCTCGGCCGCCTGTACGCCGGCATGGGCAACGCCGCCAAGGCCGACGAACTCTACGCCGCCGCCGCCGCGGCCTGCAGCAACGGCGACGAATGCATCCAGTTCATCGACCGCCTGAGAGGCTTCGCCCTGCCGGCCGAAACGCTGAAGAAGTGGTACGCCGAATGCGGCAACCACCTCAGCAAACCGGCCGACAAGCTGCGCTGGGCGGAAGGCATCGCCGACGCGCTCAACGACAAGGCCTGGGCGACCGAAGCCTACGGCCAGCTCGCGGGCCAGTTCGCCAACGACGCGCGCTTCGAGCTGAGCCGCCGTTCGCATGCGGACCTGAGCTATTTTGGTGCGAAACGCCGCCACTGAATCCCTGAAATAGCCCCAGAAACGGCCCGGTTGTACGGGCCGTTTTTATTCGTACACTGGGAACACATCCGCCTTCTGGAGCGTTTCCATGCCCGGCAATCTCTCGGACCTGATCGACACCGTGCAGAAGAACTGCATGATCGCCGACGCCCGCCACGCGCGCGACATGACGATGTGCACCTTTCTGCTCGAAATGCGCGAGTACTTCCGCTGGGAGATGGAACTGCCGTACGGCGCACGCCTGCCCAGGGACGAGCTCGGCGACTGGCTGAACGCCCGGGAAAGCCAGTGGGACGCGGTCGAGGACGAGGATTTCGCGCCGCTGCCGCTCACCGAATCCGGCATCGACCCCTTCGAGGCCGACGACATCAACCGCGCGCTGATCCCGCAGGGCCTCGTCTACAGCAGCGGCGTCGGGCATTTCAGGAAACCGCATTTCGTGCTGGCCGAACTGAAGCGCGCCGAGGAGCGCGAAGGCGTGAAGGTGCTGGTCGCGGGCTGCGAATATGCGCGCGACCTGATCGCGCCGCCGGCGGCGATGCGCGACGGCGCGATCTTCCTGCGCATGGACGCGGTGCGGCGCTTTCTCTGGAACAAATACGAGGAATGGTCATACAAGGAACGCGACAGCGCGCTGGGCCGCGCCTTCGCGCACTACGATTTCGAGCGCGACGTCGACTCGGGCCTCGACCGCATGGCGGACGCCGAAGCCGAAGCCATGATCCTGCACGAGGTGGGCGAGGCGCGCGCCGAAAAACTGCTGGGGCCGGCCTGGCCCGACATGCTGGGTCGGCTCGATGCGCGCCATGCCGAGCTTCTCGCGCGCGCGATACGCGATCATCTCGCCGACTGCCTGGTCACGCTGCCGACGCTGCTGGAACGCGAGGCCGTCGGCTCGCTGCATTTCTATATGGCGAATCTTTCCGGGCTGCGGCGCGCCCTGTTCCCCTCGCTGCAACAGGCCTACGAAGCCTGGCTCGCGCATCGCGACGCCGCGCCGCTGCGCGATCTGGCCAAACGCGGCGAGACGCACTGGCTGGACGCGGCGCACCGCCTGATGGCAATCGCCCATGACGATCCCGCGCAGGCCGATGCGCGCCTGCACGCGCTGGCGACGGGCGACCTCGCGGAATTCAGGCTGTAGCGCGCGTCACCGCAAAAACGAACCGATCAGGCCGGCTGCATCGCCCTGTCGCCCAACTGCTCGGCGATGTGGTCGAGCAGTTGCTGTTCCTGATACGGCTTGCCGAGGTAGACGTCGACGCCGATCTCCAGCGCGTGATTGCGGTGCTTGTCCGCCGTGCGCGAGGTGATCATGATGATCGGCACCGCCTTCAGGCGCGGGTCGGCGCGCATGACGCGCGCCAGCTCGAAGCCGTCCATGCGCGGCATTTCCACGTCGAGCAGCACCACGTCGGGCAGCAGATCGTGCATCTTCTCCAGCGCATCGACGCCGTCCTTCGCGCTGTCCACCCGGAAACCTTCGCGCGTCAGGAGACGCGTGGTGATCTTGCGCACGGTGAGCGAATCGTCCACCACCAGCACCAGCGGCGGCTGCAGCGCCGCGCTGACCTCGGCCGCCTCGGCCGGCGCGTGCGTCTCGGCCGCCGCGCGGGGCTGGCCGGCCCAGCGCAGGGCCAGCGGCACCGGATTCAGAATGAGGATCACGCGGCCGTCGCCGCGCACGGTGGCGCCGGCCACGCCGGTGATGCGCGCCATCTGCGGGCCGATGTTCTTGACCACGATTTCGCGCGTCCCCTCGATCGCGTCGACCAGCACCGCCGCCAGATTCGCGCCGCTGTGCAGCAGCACCACCGGGTTGTAGCGCTGCACTTCGTGCACCGCCTCGACGTCGCCGAGCAGATGCGGCAGATAGGCGAACGGATAACGCGCGCCGCGCCATTCGACCGCGCCCTCGGCCCGCGCCTGCGCGAGCGCGTCGGGCTTGAGTTCCAGCACCTGCTGGACCAGCGGCGCGGGCAGCGCGTAGTCGTGCCGGGCGGCCTGCACCATCACCGCCTGCGTCACGGCGAGCGTGAGCGGCAGGTAGATGTCGAAACGCGTGCCCGCGCCCGGCGTGGAGGCGATCTCGATGCGGCCGCCCAGCGCGGAAATCTCGCTCTTCACCACGTCCATGCCGACGCCCCGGCCCGCCACTTCGGTCACGGCCTCGGCGGTGCTGAAGCCGGCCGCGAAGATCATCTGCGCCAGCAGGGTCTCGGTGGGCTCGGTGCCCGGCAGCAGCAGGCCGGCCGTGTCCGCCTTCTCGCGAATCCGCGCATAGTCGAGGCCGGCGCCGTCGTCCTTCACCGTGATCAGCATTTCGTTGCCGGTCTGCTTCGCCGACAGCACGATCTCGCCGAACTCGGCCTTGCCCGCCGCGCGCCGCGCGTCGGCCGTCTCGATACCGTGCGCCAGCGCGTTGCGCAGCAGGTGTTCGAGCGGGGCCGTGACCTTTTCCAGCACCGAGCGGTCGATTTCCAGCTCGCCGCCCTGGATGTCGAGCTGGGCGCGCTTGCCGACGTCGCGCGCGGTCTGGCGCACGGTGCGGTACAGGCGTTCGGCCACCGAGTACAGCGGCACCATGCGCACGCGCAGCAGATCCTGCTGCAGCTCGCGGTTCAGGCGGGTCTGCTGGATCAGCGCCGCGTCGGCCTCGCCCAGGCGGGCCAGCAGGATGTGCTGCACGGTGGAGATGTCGTTCACGCTCTCCGCGAGGAAGCGCGTCACTTCCTGGAAGCGCGTGAAACGGTCGAATTCGAGCGGGTCGAACCCCTCCCGGCCGGTCTGCGACTGGAAGGTCGCCTGCATCTGCGACTCGGCCTGAATCTCGACTTCGCGGATGTGGCTGCGCAGGCGGGCCAGCGCATCCGACAGCTCGGCCACGTGGCGTTTGAAGGCGAACACCTCGCTTTCGATCCGCGAACGCGCGATGGCGACCTCGCCCGCCTGGTTGACCATGCGGTCGACCCAGTCGGCGCGCACGCGCAAGGTCAGCGCGCCGGCATCGCGCGCCATCGCCGGCGCGGGTGAATCCGCCGCCGTTTGCGCGGCGTCGACGACCGGTTCGACCGGCGCGGCCAGGGGCGCCGGCCCGGACGATTCCGCCGGCGCGGCCTCGCCCTGCCGCAGGCGTTCGACCGCTTCGGCCAGACGGTCGAGCTGCGCTTCCAGCGTGTCGAACACGTCGCCGCCCGCCGCGAGATGGCCTTCGATGACCGCGATGACGCGCGACTCCATCACATGCGTCAATTCGCCCAGGCGCATCGCGCCGACCATGCGCGCGCTGCCCTTGATGGTGTGCAGACTGCGGCGCAACGCGTCGCGCGGCCCGGCATCCTCGGAGGCCGCCTTCCAGGCGCGCATGTGCGCGCTGGCGTCCGGCACCAGGGTTTCCGCTTCTTCCAGAAAGATCGGCAGCAATTGCGCGTCGATCTCGTCGGTCACTTCGCGGCGCTCGAACACGGGCGCGGGCGCCGCCGGCTTGACGTCGGGGATCAGGCTGCGGATGTCCGGCAATACGGGCTCGAATGCCGCCGCGGACGGTTCGGCCGAAGCCCCGGCAACCGGCTCGTCGACGCGCGCCGCGTCCGGCGGCGCGGCTTCGGCCGCTGCATCCGCCTCGGCGCGCGCATCCTGCCCTTCCTCCAGTTCGGCCAGGGTGGCGATCAGATCGTTGGCCGCCTCGGGCAGCCGTTTCTGTTCGACTGCCGACAGCATCGTCTCGATGCGTTCGACGACCTCTCGCACGAGCGGCGCGTGCGCGACCGGCAAGGGCGTATGGGCGAAGCGGTTGCAATAAAGCTCGCAGGCATGGGCCAGGTCGGACAGCGCGCCGATGCCGGCGGTGCCGGCGATGCCGCCCAGCGTATGCACCGCGCGGCGCGCGTGCTCGCTCACGGCTGTCGAACCGGATACGTCCAGGCGCGCGCATTCCTCATGCAGAACCGCCAGCCGCTGTTTCGCTTCGGCCAGGAAAATATCGTACAGGCCGGCGGACAGGCACACCGGCCCGATGCAGATTTCATCCGCGACCGACTCGACCTCGGGCGCATCCGCAGGCGCCGCGTCTTCCACCACGGGCGTCGCCGCGTATTCGACGATCGCGCCGTATGCGGGCGATGCCGGTTCGGGCGCCGCTGCGATTTCGACGACCGCCGCGACGCTCGGCTCGAACGCGGCTTCGGACGGCCGTTGCGCCGGCGCGGCGTATTCGACGACTGCAAAAAACGCCAGTGCAGGCTCGAACGCGGCAGACGCGATTTCGGGCGCGTCGACTTCGACCGGCGAGCATGCAACGGTCGGAGTCGCATCGCGTTCGGGCTCCAGCGCGGATTCGCGCATCGGCTCCGGCGTTTCGCCGAGGGCGTCAACGGCCTCGACGAGCGGAGGCGCATCCGCGGAATCCGGCGGATCGATCGGCAGGCCCTGCGCCACGCGATCGAGCGCGGCCAGCAGGTCCGGAACCGGCAGCGCGGCCGCCTCGCCGGCTTTCAGCGCATCCACCCAGCGCTGGAACACCGCGCGCGAACGCGCGACCAGCGCAAGCAGATCGGCCGTCGCCGGCTTCTGTTCGGACAGCCAGCCGTTCATCCACTGTTCGTGCCGCCAGGCCGCTTCGCCCAGATCGTTCAGGTCGACCATGCGGCCGCTGCCCTTGAGCGTATGGTAGCCGCGCCGGATCGTGGTCAGGGCCTCGCGGTCGTCGGGCCGCGCCCGACAGGCTTCCGCCGCCTCGTCCATCGCGGCGAGCACTTCGTCGGCTTCTTCGAGAAAGATTTCCAGCAGTTCCGGTTCGGTTGCTTCCGGCCCTGCAACCACCAGAATTCCGGCCGCCGCCGTCTCGGCGACGGGCGCAGGCAATGCGGCGGGTTCCACCTCGGCCGGGGAAGCCGGCGCGTCCGGAAGCGCCTCGACGGTCTCGACGACAGGCGCACGCGCCGGAACCGGCAATCCGGCAAGACGGGCAATGGCCTCGTCCATGTCGGGCGGCGGCGCATCCATCTCGCGGCAGGGCGCGAGCACATCGCGCGCGCCCTGTTTCAGGGCCGCGTCGTCGATCAACTCGGCGTCGCGGTCGAGTTCGGTCAGCGCGTCAAGGAATTTTTTTTTTGCGGCCTCGTCGCCGCCCAAATCGCGCCAGTTCAGATAGGCCGCGTGCACGCTTTCCTTGCGCGCGGGCAGGCCGGACTCGACCGTGTCGTCGAAACCGGCCTCGTCGGCGACGTCCGGAGAGGCGACGCCGAAATCGGCCAGCACGGGCCGCAGGATGCGGCTCGCGTCCGCGCGTCCGGCGCAATAGGATTCGATGTACAGCCCCAGGCTGGAGAAGGCGTCGGCCAGACGCTGCTGCGTCGCCGCATCGGGATGGCCTTCGCTCAGGAAAGCGCCGGCAAGTTCGTTGGCGGCACCGAGCAGGCGCGCCGCTTCGGGCTGCTCCAGCATGGTCAACGCGCCCTGCGCCTGCTGCGCGAGATCGTCCAGCGCGCCCAGGCCGTCGCGCGCGCCCGGATCGCGGAAGAAGGCATCCAGCGCCTCCTCCATCTGTTTGAGATTGCGGCCGACTTCCTGCGCCATGTGCACGAGCATGTCGCGTTCGACTTCACGCTGGCTGGCCGCCTCGGGTGCGGCCGCGGGCAGGGCGCGCCCCTCGACCAGGGCCTTGAGACGCGCACGCTGGCTCTCGGCGCGCGCGGCGAAATCGGCATGCAGCACGTCTTCGTGCTCGATCGCGTTCTGCAGGAACAGGAGCGTGGCGGCGACTTCGAGTTGGGCCTGTTCGTGCGCTTCGCCTTCGCGCTGGCCGCACGCGGCGGCGGCCGCATCCAGTTCGTCCAGCAGGCCGGCGAGGCCGCTGCCTTCGAACACCTCCGCCTGCGGCCGCATGCGCGCGAGCGAGGCCCGGAACTGCCCGAGCTGCGCAGCCGCGCCCTCGACATGGGCGTGCCAACTGTCGCGCGCCGCCTGCAAGCCGTGCTGCAGGGCTTCCAGGATCGGGCGCATGCGCGCCAGCGTCTCCGGATCCAGCAGGCCGCGGCCGGGCAGATAGCGATCGAGCCCCAGCGCGGCACGCACCTCGGCCGCGCGGCCGTCCAGCGCCTGGCTTTTGGCGACGAAGAACAGGGCGTCTCGCAGCAGGCGCTCGGCGACCTGGGGCGAACCTTCCATCAGGCGGCGCATCTGCAGATCGATGCGGGCGAGCAGTTGCTTGACGTTGAAGTCGGCTTCGACGCCGTGCGCGATCAGGCTGTCGACGAAGCCGACGCAGGCCCACCAGAACGTCTGCGCGGCCTGCGAGGGGGCGACGCGCTCGATGGCGGTCAGTGCTTCGCGCATGCGCGCCAGGCCCTGCTCGGCGTCGACGTTGCGGAGGAAAGCCAGCAGGCCGCGCTGGAACAGGGCGCGCGCGGCTTTCGCCTCGGCGGCGATCGCCTCCTGGCTGAGGCCCGCGTTCGCGCCGCGGCCGCCCGCGCGGGTCCGCAGGTCGGGGAAGAACAGCTCGCCCTCGAACACCCGTTCGGCGCCTTGCAGTTCGCGCAGGCTCTTGTAGAGCGGGAACAGGGCGAGTTCGCCGCTGCCGCGGCCGTCGGCCAGATCCTTGATCCAGCGCTGCAGGCCTTCGACGGCGTTGCGCAGCGCGCGCAGCGCGCGTTCGTCGGGCGCCAGCCGGTTCTCGTCGATGTCGGCGAGGCAGGCTTCCAGCGTGCCGGCCAGCGCGGCGGCGCCTTCGAGCCCGACCATGCGCAGAGCGCCGGTGGCCTGGTGCGCGTCGTCGCGGGCCAGACGCAGGGCGTTGGTCAGGTCGGCGTCGACGCTGTAGGCCTGGATGCGGCCGAGCGCCGCCTGCAGGGCGGCGTCGATGTCGCCGCGCACCCAGTTGAGCGGGCCGGTATCGTAGTCGGGTAAGGCACTCATGATGGCGATTCCTGATGGGCGGTCCGGATCAGGCGAGCTTGAAGCCCGCAACCGAATTCTTCAGATCCTGCGCCAGTTGCTTCATGCCGCCGATGGATTCGGCGGTCTGCTGGGTGCCGCTGAAGGTCTGGGCGGAAATGGCCTTGATGTCCTGCATGGTTTCGGCCACCAGCGCGGTCGATTCGGCCTGGTTCTGCGTCGCGGCGGAGATGTCGGCGATCAGGCCGGCGAGCGTCTTCGACACGTCGCCGATCTCGGCCAGCGTCTGGCCGGCGGCGTCGGACAGCTTCGCGCCCTCGACCACGCCCTGGGTCGAGATTTCCATCGCCGCCACGGTGTCCTGGGTGTCGGACTGAATGGTCTTGACGATCGCGGCGATCTGCTTGGTCGCGTCGGCGGAGCGTTCCGCCAGCCGCTGCACTTCCTCCGCCACCACCGAGAAGCCGCGGCCGGCCTCGCCCGCGGACGCGGCCTGGATGGCGGCGTTGAGCGCCAGCACGTTGGTCTGTTCGGTGATGTCGGAGATCAGTTCGACGATCTCGCCGATCTCCTGCGAGGATTCGCCGAGGCGCTTGATCCGCTTCGAGGTTTCCTGAATCTGTTCGCGCAGGCCGTTCATGCTGGTGATGGCGTTGGTCACCGCCTGCTGGCCTTTTTCGGCGGCGGCCAGCGACTGTTCGGCCACGCGGGCGGATTCGGCGGCGTTGCCCGACACCTGCTGCACCGATTGCGCGAGCTGCACGATGGCGGCCGAGGTGGTTTCGATCTCGTTCGCCTGGCGGCGCGAGGCCTGCTGCAGCGAATCCGACACCTGGCTCGCCTCGCCGGCCGCCTGATCCATGTGGAGCGCCGCGTTGTTGATGCCGCGCACCAGGCTGCGCAGTTCCTCCACCGTGTAGTTGATCGAGTCGGCCACCGCGCCGGTGATGTCCTCGGTGACGCTGGCGTTGATCGTGAGGTTGCCTTCGGCCAGTTCGCCCAGTTCGTCCATCAGGCGCAGGATCGCCTCCTGGTTGCGGCTGTTTTCCTCCTCGCTCTTGCGCGCGCGCGACTTGGTCTCGTTGATGTTGACCAGCCCCAGCATCACCAGCGAGGCGACCGCCAGCAGGCCGAAGACGGCGGCCAGCAGATAGCCGAGGCTGCCGGTCGCCTGGTAGTCCTGCGACAGCCGGCTGGTGTCCTGCATCAGCGCGTCGCTCGCCGCGAACAGGCCGGCGGCGGCCTGCTTGGATTGCAGCAGCGCCTGCGTGTTGGCCAGCACCGAACCCACGGTTTCCACCATGTCGCCCATGTTGCCGCCCAGCGTTTCCAACGTCTGCATGCCGCGCTCGCTTTTGCCTGCCGTGCCTTCCATCAGGCTCTGCACGGTGTCGCGGAACAGGGTGGTGTCCTTTTCCAGTTGCAGCACGACCTGCGGATCGATCACGTCCGAGGTCAGCATCAGGTTCGCGTTCTTGGGCAGGCGCTGCGACAGGATGGCGAGACGGCTGGCGCGCGCCACTTCGCGTGCGCCGGCGCCGCCTTCGATCAACTGGTTGGACAGATTTTCGGCCACGCCCTGCAGATCGAGACTGAGCGCGTTGATGCGCTTCACGTTCTCGTTCAGGGAGACCAGGTTTTTCTGCTGCGCGAGAATCTGGCCGACCTGCGGGCTCGATTTTTCCCACTGCGCGCGGATTTTTTCCAGCGTGTCCTTCGCCGCGCCGCCGGTCGCCGGCACGGTGTCGTCGCCCCCGATCAGCCCGCTCAGGGTTTTCTCGAAAGCGGCCTTGCCCTCCGTCAGCTTCCTGAAGGCATCCGCATTGCCGAGCACCGACTGCTGCGCGGTCAGCGGCAGACGCTGGGACAGCACCTTCAATTCGCCCGCGTGGGCTTCGTACGCGGCGCGGTTGTCGAGCTGCACCGAACCGTAGACGGTGAAGCCGGCGGCAAGCAGCAGCGCAACGACCAGCGCGCCGGCGGTGTAGGCGTACTGCTTCTCGGCCGGCAGATGGCCGATCAGCGGCACCCGGCCCGGTTCCTGGTCGGCCAGCTTGCGCATGGTGTGCATGATCAGCGTGGTCTGGCCGTCGCCCTGCTTGCCGGCCTTTCCGGTCATGCGTCCCGCCAGCCCCTTCAAACCGTTCATTGCAATCGCCATGTTCATTTCGTCTCCGTTCGGTCTGCGCCAGCGCGCGTCGTGTTGTGCCCGTTCACAGGTGCGGAATCAGTTGCCGGCCTGGGCCTCGACCATGAGGAAGGCCGGCGTGCCCAGCAAGCGTCCGAAATCCATGTCGTTCCAGCTCATGCCGTTCTCGTCGGCATAGCGGCGGGCGATCCAGGGATGAGCCGCCGCTTCGTCGCTCGCCCGGTAGCGCCCGACATTGCGCAAGCCCAGCGTGCCGCGTATCAGCAGCGCCGCGTTGACGCCGAAATCCCGATGCGGGATCAGGAGCCGGCAATCGGCCTGGTCGGGCGTCACGCCCAGGCCCATGAAATCGGCGAAATCGCTCACCGCGTACAGGTTGCCGCGGATGTTCGCCAGGCCGCGGAACCAGCGGCGCGCGCCCGGCACCTTGACGATGGGCGGGACCGGGATCACCTCCTCGGTATCGGTGAGGCTCACCAGCCAGTTGGCGTCGCCGACCCGGAATCCCAGCCGCGAGCCCGAGGTGTCGCGGCTGGCCGCCGCCTGCAACTGCTGCGACAGCCGCGTCTGGAATTCGCGCAGGTTGAACTTCTTCGACATGGCGTTCCGTTCAACCCAGCGCCTTGATCTGCGTCAGCAGGTCTTCCGGCTTGACCGGCTTGACCAGGTAGGCCTTGGCGCCCTGCCGCATGCCCCAGACCTTGTCGGTTTCCTGTCCCTTGGTGGTGCACATGATCACCGGGATATGCTTGGTCGCATCTTCCTTGGTGATCATGCGGGTGGCCTGGTAGCCGTTCATGCCGGGCATCACCACGTCCATCACGATGAGGTCGGGCAGGGTCTGCCGGGCCTGCGCGACGGCCTCCTCGCCGCTTTCCGCCATGCTGACGAGATAGCCGTTCTTGACCAACAGTTCGGACAGGAAGAAGCGTTCGGTCGGAGAATCGTCGACGACCAGAATTCGGCTGATGGCCATGCTGTCTGCTCCTAAGACGTTGTCGGGTTATGGTTCAGGCGCCGGGATGGGCGTGCTCGCGCACCGCCGTCAGCAGGGTGTCCTTGGTGAAGGGTTTGGTGAGGTACTCGTCCGAGCCGACCATGCGGCCGCGCGCGCGGTCGAACAGGCCGTCCTTGGACGACAGCATGATCACCGGCGTGGCGCGGTACCGGGCGTTGCGCTTGATCAGCGAACAGGTCTGGTAGCCGTCGAGGCGCGGCATCATGATGTCGACGAACACCACGTCCGGCTCGTGATCGGTGATCTTGGACAGGGCGTCGAAGCCGTCCTGCGCGAGGATGACCTCGCACCCGGCCTGGTTCAGAAAAATTTCGGCGCTGCGGCGTATGGTGTTGCTGTCGTCGATGACCATCACCTTCACGCCTTTCAAGGCTGCGTTATCCACACGTCTTCTCCACGGGAACCCCGGAACGGGCGGCGATCGCCGCCTCTACGTGGAACATTACGGCAGCGATCAGGGCTTCTTTAGCAAACGGCGGCCGGGCCGAACGGCGCAAAAAAGCGCCGCAGCCTTCGCGCCCGCGCGATGCGACCCTTAGAACCCGCCCGGCGTCGCCGTCTCTTTCTTCTCCACACCCGCCACTGCGTTCATGACGTCGAGAATGGCGTTGGGCTGGCTGGAAATGCGCATGAACTGGCCCATGCCCACGTCGGGGAAGGCCAGGGCGATGCGGAAACGCCCGTGCGGCGACTCCACGTCGCCGTTGACGATGTAGATCTCGTACGGCAGGCCGGCGATGAAATCCTGCATGCCGATCTTCTTGATCCACTCGCCGTCGCCCGACTCCGGATCGTTCATCGCCACCCCGAACACGGCCAGCTTGCGCTCGGGCAGCACGATCTCGTAGACCTTGCCGGTCTTGCCCGCGCCCTTGGCGAGATTGTCCCGCACCGTCTTCAGCGCCTCGGCGAAGCTGCCGAACGTGTTGAGCTTGCTCTTGGGCGAATCCAGACGCTCCATGCCGATCATGTAGCGGTAGTTGACCAGGCTGGCCGCGGTTTCCTCGCCGCCCACGCCCTTGTCTCCGCCGAGCGCGGCGCGCAGGCGCGCCTGCAGACCCTTGACCGCGTCCTCGTGCTTGTCGAAGCCCCTGCGGAAGTACGCGCGGTACCAGTAGTCGGGATTGGCGTAGCTCACGCTGCCGTCGGTCCGCACGCCCACGCGGACGGCGGCGCCCAGAATGGCGTGGCCGCCCGCGGCACCGACCGCGTCGAGCATCGCGTCATCGCTGGCGATGACCACGCCGTAGCCGGGCAACGCCTTGGGGAAATACCGGCCGATGACCTTGAAGCCGCCGTTCTTCAGCTTGCCTTCGACGGCGCCGGCCACGGCCTGCACGTTGCCCCCCGCAACCGGATCGCCCTGTATGTAAGGCGCTATCGCCCACGCGCCCGCCGAATAGACGCACACAATCCACGCCGAAATCCACCGCACGATCATCACTTCCTCCTTTTAGAATCTCCTGCCAGGGTTTTGGTGTTTATTCGTTATCGTTATTCGTTTCGATCCGATCCGCATTGTCGGTATGGATTGTTCCGCATATCGAGGGCGGATTCCGGATGTTGGCGCCGCGATGAGGCCAACGCGTGGACATTCTTGAGCAAACAGGCCCGAAACCGCAAGACTATCTGACCACGACCATCTCGAAATCGTCCTTGCGGGCGCCGCAATCCGGGCACGTCCAGTTGATCGGCACGTCTTCCCAGCGCGTTCCGGGCGGGATGCCGTCGTCCGGCGCGCCGGTCTCCTCGTGATAAATCCAGCCGCAGATCAGGCACATCCAACTGCGGTATTCGGGCGTTTCGGTCATGGCAAGTGGGCTAATCGGCTAAAATCGACGTCCGATTCTAAAGCAGCCGCGTCATGCAAACCATGTTTTCCCCCAAGCCGGCCCCGCCTCTGGTATTGAGTTTCGCCGCCTCCGACCCCACCGGCGGCGCCGGCACGCAGGCGGACGTGCTGACGCTGGCCAGCATGGGCTGCCACCCGCTGACGGTCGTCACCGCGCTGACCGTGCAGGACACCGCCGGAGTGGACGGCATTCTGGCGATCGACGCAGAATGGGTGGCGGATCAGGCGCGCATGCTGCTGGAGGACGTGCCGGTGGCGGCGTTCAAGCTGGGCATGCTGGGCAGCCCGGAATCCATCGCCGCCATCGCCGAGATCCTGGCGGATTATCCGGACATCCCGGTCGTGCTCGACCCGGTGCTGACTTCCGGACGCGGCGACGAGCTCGCCAGCGACGACATGATCGCCGCCATGCGCGACATGCTGATCCCGCAGACCAGCGTGCTCACGCCGAACAGCCACGAAGCCCGCCGGCTCGCGCTGTTCGATTCGGACGAGGACGATCTCGATCTCGCCGCCTGCGCCGCCCGGCTGACCGAACTGGGCTGCGAATACGTGCTCGTGACCGGCACCCACGAAAACACGCCGCGCGTGCTGAACAGCCTCTACGACGCCAAGGGCCACGTGCAGACCGACGCCTGGGACCGCCTGCCCGGCAGCTACCACGGCTCCGGCTGCACGCTCGCCTCGGCCATCGCCGCCGCGCTCGCCTACGGGCACGACGTGCCGGACGCGGTCCGCGACGCGCAGAATTTCACCTACGAAGCGCTGAAGGCCGCGTTCCGGCCCGGCATGGGGCAGTACATTCCGGAACGCTTCTTCTGGGCGCAGGACGTCCAGACCGAAGGCAGCGCGTGAGCGCGGCCGCCCCGTTTCCCAGCGGCCTGTACGCGATCACCGCCGAGACGGCCGACACCGCGCGGCTGCTGGAACAGGTCGAGGCCGCGCTCGCCGGCGGCGCGGCCGCCGTGCAGTACCGCGACAAATCCGGCGACGTCGCGCGCCGCCACGAACAGGCCAGCGAACTCGCCGCGCTGTGCCGGCGTCACGGCGCGCCGCTCGTCGTCAACGACGACCTGCGGCTCGCCGATCTCGCCGGCGCCGACGGCGTCCACCTGGGGCGCGACGACGGCGGCGTGCGCGAGGCCCGCATCGTCCTCGGCCCCGGCCGGTTCGTCGGCGCCTCGTGCTACCAGAACCTCGACCTCGCGCGGGCCGCGCAGGCGGCCGGCGCCGACTACGTCGCGTTCGGCAGCTTCTTCCCCTCGCCGACCAAACCCGCCGCGCCGCGCGCGCCGCTCGACCTGCTGCGCGCCGCGCGCGCCGAACTGCGCGTGCCGCTGGTCGCCATCGGCGGCATCACGCCCGACAACGCCGCCGCCCTGCTCGACGCCGGCGCGGACGGCCTCGCCGTGCTGTCGGCCGTGTTCGGCGCGCCGGACGTCCGCGCCGCCGCGCACGCTTTCAATCTGCTATTCGAAACCGAACCCGAAGACTAGACCGCCATGACCCGCAACGAACAGCTTTTCGAACAGTCGCAGCGGCGCATCCCCGGCGGCGTGAATTCGCCGGTGCGCGCCTTCAGGAGCGTCGGCGGCACGCCGGTGTTCTTCAGCCGCGCGCGGGGTTCGCGCGTGTGGGACGCCGACGGCCGCGAGTACATCGACTACGTCGGCTCGTGGGGTCCGGCCATCCTCGGCCACGCGCACCCCGGCACCGTGAAGGCCGTGCAGGAGGCCGCCGCCAACGGCCTCTCGTTCGGCGCGCCGACCGAGGCCGAACTGGCGATCGCCACCCGCATCGCCGAGCTCGTGCCCAGCATCGAGAAAGTCCGGCTCGTCTCGTCCGGCACCGAAGCGACGATGAGCGCGATCCGGCTCGCGCGCGGCTTCACCGGCCGCAGCAAGTTCATCAAGTTCGAGGGCTGCTACCACGGCCACGCCGACTTCCTGCTGGTGAAGGCCGGCTCCGGCGCGCTCACCTTCGGCAACCCGACTTCGGCCGGCGTCCCCGCCGCCGTCGCCGCCGAGACGCTGGTGCTCGACTACAACGACGTCGCCGGGCTCGAACGCACCTTCGCCGGGATCGGCGACGAGATCGCCTGCGTCATCGTCGAGCCCTTCGCCGGCAACATGAATCTGGTCAAACCGACGCCCGAATTCATGGCGGCGATGCGCCGGCTGTGCGACCAATACGGCGCGCTGCTGATCTTCGACGAAGTGATGACCGGCTTCCGCGTCGACCTCGGCGGCGCGCAGAAACTGCTCGGCATCCGGCCCGACCTCACCACGCTCGGCAAGGTGATCGGCGGCGGCATGCCGGTCGGCGCCTTCGGCGGCCGTGCCGACGTGATGGACGCGCTGGCGCCGGTCGGCCCGGTCTACCAGGCCGGCACGCTGTCGGGCAATCCGGTGTCGGTGGCGGCGGGCCTGGCCACGCTCGACGCCGTCGCGCAGCCGGGCTTCTACGACGATCTCGCGGCGAAGACGCGCGCCCTGTGCGACGGTCTCACCGCCGCCGCGCAGGACGCCGGCAAGACCTTCTGCGCCGACTCGGTCGGCGGCATGTTCGGCCTCTATTTCGCGCCCAAGCCACCCGCGGGTTTCGCCGATGTGATGGCGAGCGACCGCGAAACCTTCAACCGCTTCTTCCACACCATGCTCGACCGCGGCGTCTACCTCGCGCCCTCGGCCTTCGAGGCGGGCTTCGTCTCGGCGGCGCACAGCGACGCCGACATCGCGGCGACGGTCGACGCGGCCCGCGCGGTGTTCAAGACGCTGTGAGCTTCCCGCATCCGCGCGCGGATGCCCCGCGATTTCCGCCATGAACGACGAACTCTCCCCCGAAGACGAACTGCGGCTCAACGTGCTGTTCAACACCGACCTCAAGGCGGTGCGCATCGACGAATCGAGCATGACGCTGTGGGCGCTCACGCCGCAAGGCGAGGCCAGCGTGCCGTTGAAACCGACCGAACGCGGCGACCGCTACCTCAAGCGCGTGCGCGAACTGCTGTCCGGCCACGCGCTCGACTCGCCGGGCGGCTACCCGGTCCACCTCACGCGCTGGACGCGCCAGTCGCAGGCGGGGCTGTCGCCGCAGCATCTGGCGCAACTGCTGCTGATCGCGGAAGAGGAGGCGGTGGTCGCGGTGGTGCATTCGCCCGCGCTCACCGACGAGCTGGCGCGCTACGCCTGGTGGTGCATGCCGACGATCGAGAACGCGCGCCTGATGCTGATGCGCGACGTGGTGTGCCGGGGCGGCATGGGCCGCACGCTGGCCGAATTCCTGGTCGAGCACCTCGCCTTCCTGCACGAGGACGACGTCGGCATTCTCGACACCGTGGCGGTCATGCTCTATTCCGGCGTGCTCACCGAAGCCGAGCGGCTGGCGATCTGGAAACGCGGCACCAGCCGCAATGCCTATTACGTGCCCTTCCTCGAACTGCGGCCGGACGATCTGCCCAGCCCGCGCGCCGCGCGCGCGGATCACGCCGCGGTACCCGCGCTCGCCGGCAACCCCTACGCCGCGATGCTGGCCCGCGCGCTCTCCGGCCAGGGGCAGACCTTTCTGGCCACCACCGCCACCATCCTCGAACGGCCGGAGATTCAGGAAGTGGTGAATCACACGCTGAACGCGCTGGCCCACTGGTGCGCGCCCTTGCGCGCGGCCGACCCGGGGGCGCGGGAACCCGCCCGCGCCGCGCTCCTCGCCGTCGCGCCGCAATTCGAATCCGACTGCGCCGCGCTCGATGCGCTGGCCGCGGTCGACGCCGACAGCGTGCGGCCGATCTTCCTCAAGACCACCGCCATCGGCTCGCTGATGCGGCGCAAGATCCAGCCCGTCGTCGCGCCGCTGCTGAACGCCGTCGCCGTGCTGCGCCGCCAGCCCTAGACCGAATCGACCCGGAAACGACGAGGCCCCGCAGGCCAGCGCCCGCGGGGCCTCGCAATGCGGGAAACGATCAGCTTCCCAGCGCGGAATCGACGCTGGCGAGGAATTTCTCCGGCTTCTCGAAACCGATCACCTTGTAGTCGGACTGCGCGCCGTCGGTCTTCCAGAAGATGAGCCCCGGCGGCCCGAACAGGCCGAAACGCTTGAGCAGCGCCTTGTCGGCGTCGGTGTTGTGCGTCACGTCGGCCTTCAGCAGCACCGCGTCGGCGAGCCGCGCCCGCACCTTGGGATCGCTGAAGGTGAAGCGCTCCATCTCCTTGCAGGACACGCACCAGTCGGCGTAGAAATCCAGCATCACCGGACGGCCGTCGGCCTTGGCGGCGGCCAGGCGCGCGTCGAGCGCGGCGACGTCCTTCACCTTCTCGAAGCTCAGGCCCCGGGTTTCGGCCGCCTGGGCCTGACCGCCCGTGCCGCCCTTGAACACGTCGAGCGGCTGCAGGATGTCGCGGCTGCCGGCGAGCATGCCGGCGACGAGCGCCAGGCCGCCGATCAGCAGCAGCACGCCCAAGCCCTTCCACAGACGCTTCCAGCCCGAGGCCTTTTCCGGCAGCGGGTCGAGCGCATGCAGGTAGACCGCCGACGCGATCAACAGCGCCGCCCACAGCAGCATGTTGACCCAGGCCGGAATGATGGGCGAGATCAGATAGATGGCGATGGCCAGCATGAGCACGCCGAAGAAGTACTTCACCGCGTTCATCCAGCCGCCGGCGCGCGGCAGCAGTGCGCCGGCCGACAGGCCGACCAGCAGCAGCGGCACGCCCATGCCCAGCGCCAGCACGAACAGCGCGACGCCGCCGAGCACGGTGTTGCCTGTCTGCGCGATGAAGGCGAGCGCGGCCGCGAGCGGCGGCGCGACGCAAGGGCCGACGATGACGGCCGACAGCGCGCCCATGACGAAGACGCCGATGAAACTGCCGCCCTTCATCTTGTTGGACGCGTCGGAGAACTTGCTCTGGATGAAGCTCGGCAACTGGATCTCGAAGAAGCCGAACATCGACAGCGCGAGCAGCACGAAGATGCCCGCGCCGATGCCGAGCGCCCAGGGATTCTGCAGCGCGTTCGACAGCAGCGTGCCGGACAGCGCGGCGGCGACGCCGGCGAGCGCATAGGTGATCGCCATGCCGAGCACGTAGGCGAGCGACAGCAGGAAGCCGCGCGACTTGGTGAGCGGCGTGTCGTGGTTCTGCCCCGCGATGATGCCGGACAGGATGGGAATCATCGGGAACACGCAGGGCGTGAGCGCGAGCAGCAGACCGAAGCCGAAGAAAGTGGCGACCACGGCCCAGAAGCTGCCGCCCTTGAGCACACGCTCGATGCGGCTGGTGTCGGATTCGCCGGCCGCGGCGGTCGCGGCGGCGGCTGACGGTTCGGCTGCCGCCGCCGCGGCGGCCACGCCCCCCGCGGCCGTCAGGGTGAAATCGCGCCTGATCGGCGGATAGCAGACGCCGACCGCCTCGTTGCAGCCCTGCCAGACGGCTTCGAGCACGAGCGATTCGTTCGCGGCGAGCGGACGGGACAGCGCGAGATTCGCCTCGAACGCGTGGTGATACACCTCCATCGGCGTATCGAAATTCGGGTCTTCCTTGACCTCGCCGGGCGGCGCGTTCGCCTGGGCCACCGAGACGCCGGCCGGGGACTTGACCTTCCATTCGAGCTTGCTGCGATACAGATAGGTCGATTCCGTCGGCTGGTAATCCATCCGCACGGTCTGCGCGTCCGGCATCGCGGCGGTCACGACGAAAGCCTCGTCGGGCGGCAGCACCTTGGGCATGGCCAGCCCGCCCAGGCTGCGCAGGCCGTCCATCGCCCCGCCGCCTGCCGCCGTGGGCGGCGTCGATGCCTGCGGCGTCGCGGCGGCCGGCGGCGGCAGACCGATCGATGCGGACGTGGTCTGCGGCATGTAGCACAGCCCGGCTTCGGCGCAGCCCTGCGCGGTGGCCGTGAGCTTGACCGAGGTCGCGCCGGGCGCGCGGGTGAAGGGCAGCGCGATGCGCACGCCCTTGGTATAGGTCTCGACGCGGCCGAAGGTCTCGTCGTTCTTCATCTTGCCGGGCGGCAGGTTCGGCTTGCCGAGCGTGCCGCCGGCCAGTTCGAACTTGAACTTGTCGCGGTACATGTAGTACCCGTCCGCGATCTCCCAGCGGGCTTCCAGCGTGTTCGCGTCGAGCGCGCGCGCGGAGAACTTGAACGCGACCTCGGGGTCGAGGAAATCCTCCTCGGCCAGCGCCCCTTGCGAAAGCGCGAGCGCGCCCCAAAGTAGGGGCAGAGCGGCCAGCATGCGGAACCATTTTTCAATCATGTCGTTCAGTCTCCTGCGCCAGCCAGTCGAGATAGGCCGGCAGCCCGTGCGTTATCGGTATGGCAACCAGTTCGGGCACGTCGTAAGGGTGCTGCGTCCGGACGATTTCTTCGACGGCGGCGTAGTTCGCCGCCGTCGATTTGATCAGCAACGGGATTTCGTCCGCCTGTTCCACCCGCTCCCGCCACCGGTAGATGGAGCGGCCGGCCGGCAGAACGTTCACGCAGGCGGCCGCACGCGACTCGACCAGGGCCCGCGCGAGTTTTTCGGCGACGGCCCGATCGGGTACATTGGTCAAGATTAACAAAGGTTCCATGTCATGCGCTTTGGTTGGATCGTGCTACTGCTGCTGTCGTTTCCGGTGCTGGAGGCCGTCGGCATTTTCTGGATGGCCGACGAAATCGGCGGCTGGGTGCTGCTGTGGCTGCTCGCGGACGTGGCGATCGGCATCGCGCTGATCCGTTTCGAACGCGTGGCCTGGGGCGCGCGCCTGCTGTTTTCGGTGCAGTCCGGCACGCATCCCGTCGCCGCCCTGTTCGCCAGCGGCCGTATTCTGCTCGCCGGCGGACTGCTTGTCTTCCCCGGTTTCATCAGCGACGTGCTGGCGCTCGTTCTGCTGCTGATCCCCGGCACCTGGCGGCGGCGCAAACCCGACCCGGCCCGCGCCGCGAACGACGACGTGCCCTCTCCCCCATGGGGAGAGGGGACAAACGCCACGCCCAAAACGATAGATGGCGAATTCCGCCGCGAGCCGGAAGACCGGCTGCGTTAAGGACACGGGCGCCAAGGCTAGAACAGATCCATCTGCCCGCGCGCGGCCTTGAGTTCGCGCAGCAGATGGTCGGAGGTGGGATAGCGGTATTTCAGACGCAATTCCCGGGTCGTGCGCGCGTTCGACAACTGCCGCGATTCGCGCAGAAAGGACAGCAGGGCCTCCGACAATACCTTTTCCGCCTCGGCGCGCCTGACGCGCGGCGGACGCGGCAGGTTGAAGGCGTCGGCGCAACTGTCGAACCAGTCGGCCATCTTCAGCGGATGCGCGTCGACCGCGTGATAGACGCGCTGGCCGCGCCCGCGGAACAGCGCCGCCCAGGCGAGCCGCGCCAGATCGTCGGCATGGATGTGGTTGGTGTAGCTGTCGTCTTTCGCGACCAGGGCGGGCGTGCCGCGCTTGATGCGATCGAGCGGCAGCCGGTCGGCCGCGTAGATGCCCGGCGCGCGCAGGATCGTCACCTGCACGCCCTGCCGGCGGCCCCAGGCGCGCAATCGCCGCTCGGCGTCGACGCGCCGGATCGCGCGGCCGTTCGCCGGCGCCACCGGCCGCGTTTCCGCCACCCACGCGCCGCCGCAGTCGCCGTACACGCCGCTGGTGCTGATGTAGACCAGGGCGCCCGGCCGACGGCGGCCCAGCGCCTGCAACAGGCGCGCGGTGCGCGGGTCGGCGCGGCCTTCGCCGGGCGGCGGCGCGAAATGGAACACGCCGTCCACGCGCGGCAGCCGGGCAAGCGAGGCCGCGTCGTCGAGATCGCCCAGATGAGGCGTCACGCCCAACGCGCGCAGCGCGGCGACGCGTTCCGGCCGCCGCACCAGCCCGACGAATTCGGCCTGGCCGGCATAGCGCCGCACCAGCCGTTCCGCCACGTCGCCGAAGCCCACGATCAGGATTTTTTTCATGCCGTCCCCGGTGGTTCGAAACATTCGATCCGCAAAGCGCCCGCTCCATCGGGTCCGCCCCGCAAAACCTTCTATCCGCAAGGGTGAAAACCCGCGCCGCTCGGGCGATAATTCGCCCCGTTCGTTTCGCATTGTAAGTCCCCGCCATGCCGTATCAGGTCACCCTTCAGCCCAGCGGACACCAGTTCACGGTGGGCGACGACGAAACCGTTCTCGAAGCCGCGCTGCGCGAGGGCTTCGCGCTGCCTTACGGATGCCGCAACGGCGCCTGCGGCGCGTGCAAGGGCACCGTGCTGTCGGGCACGCTGGATTACGGCGTCCATTCGCCCACCGCGCTCAAGGACGAGGAGAAGACGCAGGGCCGCGCGCTGTTCTGCCGCGCGAGGCCCTTGTCCGATCTCGTGATCGAAGCCAAGGAAATCGGCGCGGCCAAGGACATCGTCGTGAAGACCCTGCCCTGCCGCGTCGAAAAGCTGGAAAAGCGCGCCGACGACGTGATGCTGGTCAAGATCAAGCTGCCGTCGAGCGAGCGCCTGCAGTTCCTCGCCGGCCAGTACGTCGACTTCCAGCTCAAGGACGGCAAGGCGCGCAGCTACTCGCTCGCCAACCCGCCGCACGACGACGCGCTGCTGGAACTGCACATCCGCCACGTGCCCGGCGGCCTCTTCACCGATCAGGTGTTCGCCACGCTGAAGGAACGCGACATCCTGCGCCTGAAAGGGCCGCTCGGCAGCTTCTTCATCCGCGAGGACTCCGACAAGCCGATGATCTTCGTCGCCGGCGGCACGGGCTTCGCGCCGATCAAGGCGATGCTGGAACACGCCTTCGCCGAGCATACCGACCGCGAACTCGTCCTCTACTGGGGCGTGCGCGCGCTGAAGGATCTCTACATGGCCGAACTGCCGCAGCGCTGGCAGGCCGAGCGCCCCAATTTCACGTTCATTCCCGTGCTGTCCGATCCCGCGCCGGCGGATGCCTGGCAGGGGCGCACCGGCTTCGTTCACGAAGCCGTGCTGGCCGATTTCGCCGATCTGTCCGGCTATCAGGTCTACGCCTGCGGCGCGCCGGTCATGGTCGACAACGCGCGCGAGGCCTTCACCCGCACGCGCGGCCTGCCGGAGGACGAATTCTTCGCCGATTCCTTCGTCTACGCGGCCGACGCGGAAACCGCGCCGGCCGCGTAGCGTCCGCCATCCAGGCCGTCAGGACGGCCTGTCGAACGAACGCTCCAAGGCTTCGACTTCGTCGAGCAGCGCGGAGAACCGGCGGCCGAAATCGGTGAGCCGGTATTCGACGCGCGGCGGCGATTCCGGGTACACGGTCTTGTCGAGGATGCCGTAGCGCGTCAGCTTCTTCAGCCTTTCGTTGAGCACCTTCGCGGTCAGGCCGTCGACCGCATGCTCCATTGCGCCCGGCCGGTTCACGCCCTCGCGCACCAGCGCGAGCACGCGCAGCGACCACTTGCAGCCGACGATGTTCTCCACCATCCCGGCCACGCTGGGGCGCGCCGGCGCGGCGATTTTTTTGTCCTTGTCCGTCATCAAGATGCACCGTTCGGTGAGTAGGAAACCGTTTGGTGCCCGCTGGTGCGGGGCACGCGCGCCGCCTATCTTTGCAGCTCCCGACACACGACACAAGGAGATCGCCATGTTCCGCCGCGCCTGCATTCCGTTGTTCGCCGCCCTCGTCGCCAGCCTGCCCGCGCAGGCGGCCGACGTGCCCTATCCCGAAGGCTACCGGACCTGGACGCACGTGAAGAGCATGGCGATCCTGCCCGGCCACCCGCTGCACGAGAGCTTCGGCGGCATCCACCATCTCTACGCCAACGCGAAGGCGGTGCAGGGATACCGGACGGGGCAGTTCAAGGACGGCAGCGTGATCGTGTTCGATCTGCTCGAAGCCGATACGCGGGACGCCGCGCTGAACGAAGGCGCGCGCAAGGCGGTCGCCGTGATGCGACGCGACGCGAAGCGCTACGCGGCGACGGGCGGATGGGGCTTCGAGGGATTCGCGGCGGGCGATCCGACCCGTCGCATGGCCGGCGCGAACGCGAAGGAAGCCTGCTTCGCGTGCCACGCGCCGCGCGCCGACACCGCCTACGTGTTCAGCACCTGGCGCGAATGACGCCGGCCGGCAAGGCCGGCGGCGCGTTTACAGTTCGCCCTTGGCGCCGGCCTGCATGATGCTGACCAGCGATTCGCGCACCTCCTGGATGCGCGTTTTCAGCGCTTCGGACAGGCGCTTTTCCTTCGCCACGGTATCGACGTTGACGTCCATCATCACCAGCCAGCCCTGGCCGTTGGCGTCCTCGATCAGCGCGATGCGGCACGGCATGTAGACGGAAAAATCGAGGTTGAGGTCGATCAACTGCTTGGCGGTCAGCGCGTCGCAGAACTGGAAGATCGTGATGGTGCGCTGCTCCTGGTTGGTCATCACCTCCACCTGCTTGGAGAGCGGCAGCTCGGCGACCAGCTTCAGATTCAGCGCATTGGCGCGCAGGCGCATCGATTCGGCGGCGTCGGCCAGACTGACCGAGCGGTCGACCGCGACCTTGTAGACATCGGTCGCGCCGGCCCGCTTGGGCTGGGGCGCGGCCGAAACGGCCGGGGCGGTAAGCGCGCCGGCCAGCGCGAACAGAAAAGCGATCAGGGACGTACGCATGGGAATCCTTCGGCAATATATTAGCGATCGCTAATGGTATAGGGCTTACGGGTGCGCGTGTATTCACCAAACCGCGCACCGAGGGTGGTATCAATTAACTACACTTATGTCTCGCGGCACAGCGCCAGCGCCTTCTGGTAATGCTGGCAGGCTTCGGACGGCTGGCCGCCGTGCGTCTTGAGTTCGGCCATGCGCACGTGGGCCTCCATGCTGGGCGCGATGGCCAGGCTGGCTTCGAGGTAACTTTGCGCCTTGCCCCACAACTGCTCGACGCTACAGAGCTGCGCGAGCGCCAGCAGCAGATGCGCATCCCGCGGGCGGGCATGCAGCCATTTCTCGGCCTGTTCGATCTGGCGTCCCGGCCGGCTGCCGCGCACGTCGCCGTAGAGGTCGACCAGCTCCTCATGCCAGTCCTTGTCGAGCGCGGCCTCGATCACGTCCAGCGCAGTGTCGTGGCCGCCGCGCGCCATGAACGCGCGCGCCGCGGCGCGCGCGACGAAGGCGTCCGACTTGTATTCGGCCGGCACCTTCTTCCAATATTCCAGCAGCGCGCGGTCGTCCTCGGCGCGGCGCTTCAGGTTCTCGGCGTAGGCCGCACGGCGCAACTGGGCCGCCACGGCGGGCTCCAGCGCGTTGCTGCGCGCAAGCTGATCGAGCAGACGCTCGACCTCGTCCCACTGGCCGGTCAACTGGCGCGCGCGCAATTCCAGCCGCAGAAGGCCGGTATGCTGCGGCGCGATCGCCTTGGCCGCCTGCAGCGCGGCCAGCGCGCCGCTCGCATCCTTCGCCTCCAGACAGGCTTCGGCCTCGAACAGTTGCGCCGCCAGTTCGGCGCCCTGCTCGCCCGCTTCGCGCACGTGCTGCACGCGCTGCGCCGATGCGCGCATCTCCTGCGCGGCCCGCGCCGCCAGTACGCGGGCGATGCCGGTTCGCGCCTCGTCGCCCTGCCACTGGCCGAGCGCCTGCTCGGCATCCTGGAAGCGCAGCTCAATGTAGGCACGCAGGCCGCCGACGAAATTCTCGTCGCGCCGCCGCGCCGCGCGGCGCGCGCGCTGCTCGCGCACGATGCTCGGCAGGTTGAGCGTCAGCACGGCCAGCCGCAGCAGAATCACGCCGCCGACGATCGACGCGGTCACGAGCAGCACGAAGCTAATGAAGGTGATCTCCAGCCGCCACGGCGGATACACCAGCACCACGTAGCCCGGATCGTAGCGGCCGGCCATGGCCAGGCCGACCGCGAGCACGGCGACGATCAGCAGCGAGACGAGCCAGCGCATCAATGCGCTCCCTTGTAGGCGTCGAGCGCGGCGAGGCTGGCGTCGATGCCGGGCAGCTTCACTTCGATGCTCAGGCTGGCGAGCCGCTGGATTTCCTTCAGCGCGGCGGCAACGCCGGCGTCGCGCGTGTTGAAGTAGCGCGTCAGCGTGTCGCGCGCGGCCTGCAGGTCGGCCCGGAACGCGGCCTCGTCCTGCCCCATCAGGGCCAGCCGCGCCGACAGCAGGCGCAGGCGCAGATTCTCGCGCAGGAAGTACGCCTGATCGGGCGGCAGCAGCACGGCCTCGTTGCCCTCGATGCGGCGAATCTGCACCAGCCGCTTCAACTCGCTCCACAGTTCCTGGCCCACGCTGAGCGCGTTGACGGCGCGCGGCGCCGGCGCGGCCTCGGAGCCCTGCGCGCTGGCCAGCGGCCAGTTGGCGTGCTGCGCCACCAGCGCTTCGATGCGCGCGCTGGCACCGACTTCGTCGAGCGAAGGCACGGCCCGCAGCCTGGCGAGATCCGCCGCGATGGCGCGGCGCAGTTCGGTGAACTGGGGTTTGTTCAGGCGCTGCAGCCGGACGTCCGCGCCTTCCAGCGCGACGATCGCCGCCTTGACGTTGCCGGTGAGCTGCAACTGCTGCGCCGCCGTCAGCAATACCTGCTCGATCTCGGCCAGCGTCCATTCGTCGCGGCCCTGCGCCAGCTCCTTGTAAAGCGTCTCGAGCGCGAGCTGCTGCTGCTGCGAATTGACCATCTGGCTTTCGATGTGCGCGACCCGTTCGCCGACCTGGCGCATCGCGTCGTCGGCATTCTTCGCCAGCAGGCGCGTCTCGCTCGCGCTCTGCCCGGCTTCGGCCAGCTTGCGGCTCAGCTCGGATTTGAGGTCGCGCACCCGCTCGCGGCTGTCGGACCACGACCAGCCCGCCATGACAATGGCCAGGATGGCGACGACGGCGGCGATCAGCGCCAGCGCGGACGTCGGCGCGCGCGGCGCGACCGCGGGCGCGGCGGGAGGCGGAACGGGCGTATCGGGCGTTTCGTTCATCGGGATGTCTGCGGGTTGAATACGTGAATCATGCCATCCACCAGGCCGGCGTCGCCGCCGGCGGTGGCGATCGCCCGGACGACGCCGAAGCGGCGGGCGGCCTCGGCGATTTTCGCATGCGGGGCGAAAAGCGGGGTGTTCGCCAGCAGCGGCGCGCCGGCTTCGCCCAGCAGCGCCGCCAGATTGGCCAGCGTTTCCGCGCTCGCCACCGTCACCGCGTCGATGCCGCCGTCGCGCCAGCGGGCCAGCAGCGCCGTCGCGTCCGCCTGCGGCCGCACCCGGCGATAGCATTCGAGATAGCCGACCCGCGCGCCGCGCGCCGCGAGCGTGTCGGCGATCAGCGGCCGGCCGCCGACGCCGCGCACGATGACGATGCGCCGGCCCGCCACGTCGGCCAGCTCGGGCAGGGCCAGCAATGCCTCGCTGTCCTGGCCGTCAGGCACGATGACGTTCGCGACGCCGGCGTCGGTCAGCGCGCGCGCCGTGCCCGGCCCCACCGCGAAGACGCGCGCCGCGGGCGGCGGACCGCCCAGCGCGGCGAGGCCGAAACGGGCCGCGTTGGGGCTGACGAAAATCACCGCGTCCGCCGTCTGCGCCGCCGCGACCATGGGGCCGAGCTGCGCGGCGGGTATCGCTTCGATCGCCAATGCGGGAAACAACACCGGCTCGCCGCCCGCCGCGCGGATCGCATGCGCCAGCGTGTCCGCCTGGTGCACGGGGCGCGTCACCAGGATGGCGCGGCCGGCCAGCGGCCGCCGGATCATGCGGCCAGGGCGTCGAGGATCGCGCGCGCCCCTTGGGCCAGCAGCTTGTCGGCCAGTATTTGACCGACCGCTTCGGGATCGTCGGCGCTGCCTTCGGCGCGATCCTGGATGAAGGCGCTGCCATCGGGGTTCGCCACAAAACCGATGACGCTCAGATTGCCGTTCTCGAGCACGGCGTGCGCGCCGAGCGGCACCTGGCAACTGCCGCCGAGCACGCGGCTGACCTGGCGTTCCGCACGCACGCACGCGGCGGTGCGGGGATGGTTGAGCGCCGCGACGAAGTCGGCGACGTCGGGCCGGCCGCTGCGGATTTCGATCCCGAGCGCGCCCTGGCCGGCGGCGGGGATGCTGTCCTCGATCGACAGCACGCTCTTGATGCGGCCCCCCAGACCCAGGCGCTTCAGGCCGGCAGCGGCCAGCAGGATGGCGTCGAACTGGCCTTCGTCGAGCTTCTTGAGGCGCGTGCCGACGTTGCCGCGCAGGGGCTTGACCACGAGATGCGGATAGCGCGCGCGCACCTGCGCCTCGCGGCGCAGGCTGGAGGTGCCGACCACGGCGCCGGGCGGCAGCTCGGAGAGCTTCCCGTACTGGATGGAGACGAAGGCGTCGCGCGGGTCCTCGCGCTCGCCGATGGCCGCCAGCTCGAAGCCGGACGGCAGCTCCATCGGCACGTCCTTCATCGAATGCACGGCCAGATCGGCCCGGCCGGATTCGAGCGCGACTTCGAGCTCCTTGACAAACAGCCCCTTGCCGCCGATTTTTGACAGTGTGACGTCGAGAATCTGGTCGCCTTGTGTGGTCATGCCCAGAATGTCGACCGCGCAGTCGGGATGGCGCGCGCGCAGACGGTCGCGGATATGCTCCGCCTGCCACATGGCGAGGGCACTTTCACGGGAAGCGATGGTCAGGGTCTGCATGACGATAGAAGCGAACGGTACGAATGGACGGGTGCGAAGCGGACGCGGCGACGCGACACTGCATGCGATACGATGCCGCATCCGCACGGGAGAACGACATTTCATGACGCGCCTGATCGCAATCTGGACGCTGATTCTAGCATGGGGCCTCGCGCCGGCCGGGCCGGCCCGCGCGGCCGACGGGCTCGCGCACGCGCGCGATTTCCAGGCCGACGCGCGCGAGGCGGCGCGCCGCAAGATCCCGATCCTGATCGTGTTCACCACGCACACCTGTCCCTACTGCGAGCGCGTCAAACGCGAATACCTGATCCCCATGCACAAGGACAAGGCCTATCGCGACAAGGTCATGATCCGCGAAGTCACCTTCGGCGACACCGCGCCGCTGGTCGATTTCGACGGCACGCGCACCACCGAGGGCACCTTCGCGGCGGCGCGCAAGGTCTTCATGGTGCCGACCGTGCAGGTGCTCGACCTGCGCGGCGCCCCGGCCACCGATCCCATCGTCGGCCTGCTGTCGGCCGACTACTACTATGGCTATCTCGAAGCCGCCATCGAGACCGGCCTGAGCAGAACCCGCCCGTCCAAATAACGCGCCGCGCGCGCATCCGCATGGCGTTAAAATCCGACGCGATGGGGACCTTTGCGTGAAAACCCTGCTGGCCGACGATCACCCGCTGATGCGCGAGGGCGTGCGGCAGGTGCTCGCCCAACTGGAGCCGACGGTCGAGATCATCGACGCGCACGACTACCCCAGCCTGTTCGCGCAGACCGCCGCGCACGCCGATCTGGATCTCGCGCTGGTCGACCTCAACATGCCGGGACTGGTGGGCATGCAGGGCATCACCCAGTTCCGCCACCGTTTTCCGGGCATTCCGCTGATCGTGCTCTCGGCCTCCGAATCGCCGAACGACATCCGCAGCGCGCTCGAAGCCGGCGCGCTCGGCTACATTCCCAAGGCCGCGAGCACGGCGTGCATGCTCGACGCACTGCGCCGGGTGCTGGCGGGCGATCTCTACGTGCCGGACTGCCTGCGGACGCCCGACAGCGGCGAGGGGCGCGCCGACCGCCGGCACGTCCAGCGCAACCTGCTCAACGGCCTCACCGAACGCCAGCGCGACGTGGCGCGGCTGCTCGGCCAGGGCTTCACCAACAGGGCCATCGGCAGCATGCTCGGCCTGACCGAAGGCACCGTGAAAGTGCACGTCGCGGCGATCTTCCGCGCGCTCGAGGTGTCGAACCGCACCGAGGCCGTGGTGGCGATGCAACGCCTGTCGCAAGCCTGAACGGCCTCGTGAGCTTCGTCCGCACGCTCGTCGATCGGCTGCCGTTCTCCAGCATCCGCAGCCGCATGCTCGTGATCGCGCTGCTGCCGGCGCTGGTCACCGAATTCGGCATGGTGGCCTATTTCACCTCGCAGACGCTCGACACGGCCGAGAACGCCCTCTACAACCGCACCGGCAACGCCGCCCGGCACCTCGCCGACGCGCTGCCCTACGCGCTCGTCACCGGCGACACCGCGCTCGCGCGTTCGCTGCTCGCGGCAGAGATCACGAACAGCCAGCTCGTGCACGCGCGCATCGTCGACCCGCAAGGCAGGCTCGTCGCCAGCCTGGGCGAAGCCGCGCCGGGCAACCTGGTCGTGCGGCACGCGACCATCCGCGTGCCCGACGCCGATCTGCGCGACGACACGCTGTTCGCTGCCGACAGCCGGCCGTTGCGGCCCGCGCTCGGCGCGGTCGAAGTGCGCGCGTCGCTCCGCCCGATCGAAGACACCCGACGCGCCACGCTCGTGCGCGCCGTACTGCTGATGCTGGGCGCGCTGACGCTCACCGGCATCGTCGCCTGGCGCCTGTCGGACCGACTGACCGGCCAGTTGCGCCACATCGGCAGGGTGGTGTCGCGGCTGGCGCGCGACGATCTCGCGGTGCGCGCGCATTTGCCGTCGCGCGGCGAGATCGGCGCGCTCGCCGCCGGCGTCAACGACATGGCCGATGCGCTGCAGGCCCAACGCGGCGAGATGGAACAGCGCATCCGCAACGCCATCGCCGATCTCGCCGCCAAGAAGGAGATGGCCGAGCGCGCTAACAGCGCCAAATCCCGTTTCTTCGCCGCCGCCAGCCACGATCTGCGGCAACCGCTGCATGCGCTGTCGCTGTTCGTCGCCGCGCTGAAGACGCGCAACCGCCAGCCCGAAACGCAGCCGCTGATCGACAACATCGAAACCGCCACCGGCGCGATGGAACTGCTGTTCAACGCGCTGCTCGACATCTCGCGCCTCGACGCCGGCGTGATCGAGGTGCAGCCGGCGCACTTCCCCCTGCAGAAGATGTTCGACGAGCTCGACAAGCAGTTCGGCGCGCTCGCCAGCGAAAAGCAGTTGCGCCTGCGCTTCCGCCCGTGCGGCCTCACGCTCCACAGCGACCCGCTGCTGGTCGAGCGCATCCTCGTCAATCTCGTCGCCAACGCCATCCGCTACACCGACGACGGCGGCGTCCTGGTAGGCTGCAGACGGCGCGGCCGCATGGCGCGCATCAGCGTGATCGACACCGGGCGCGGCATTCCCGCGGACCAGCAGGAAAGCGTGTTCCAGGAATTCGTGCAGTTGCACAACACCGCGCGCGACCGCAGCAAGGGGCTGGGACTGGGGCTGGCCATCGTCTCGCGCCTCAGCCAATTGCTCGACCATCGCGTCGAGCTGCGTTCCCGCACCGGCCGCGGTTCCGCGTTCAGCCTCGACGTGCCGCTGGGCGATGCCGCCCTGGTCCAGGCCGCCGCGCCGCCCGCCGCGCCCGGCCAGATGCCGGACAACGCCCTGGTGCTGCTGGTGGACGACGAGTCCGCCATTCTGCGCGGCATGGCCGAGCTGTTCGACAACTGGAACGTCGACCTCGTCACCGCGCACAGCGCCGACGAAGCCGAGCAATGGCTCGACGGCGTCGCCCGCCCGCCCGACGTGATCGTGTCCGACTACCGCCTGCCCGACGGCGACGGCATCGACGCGGTCGTGCGTCTGCGCCGCAAATTCGGCCGCGACCTGCCCGCCATTCTGATCACCGGCGACACCGCGCCGGAAACCCTCCAGCGCATCACGCAGGCCGGCTTCCCCCTGCTGCACAAACCGCTGCGCCCCGCCAAGCTGCGCGCCCTGCTCACCCATCTCATCCAGCAGTCGCGCGCAGACGGCGTGGGATAATCCGCCCGCCCCCAGCCTCTATCCTCCAGCGATCATGCACCTCCACATCCTCGGCATCTGCGGCACCTTCATGGGCGGCATCGCCGCCATCGCGCGCAGCGCGGGCCACACCGTCACCGGCTGCGACGCCAACGTCTACCCGCCCATGTCCGACCAGTTGCGCGCGCTCGGCATCGAGCTGATCGAAGGCTTCGACGCCGGGCAGGCCGACATCGGTGCGGACGTCTTCGTCGTCGGCAACGTCGTCGCGCGCGGCAAGCAGCCGCTCATCGAAGCCATCCTCGACCGCGGCCTGCCCTACACCTCCGGCCCGCAGTGGCTCGCCGACCATATCCTGCACCCCTCTCCCGCAAGCGGGAGAGGGGCCGGGGGAGAGGGGAAATGGGTGCTCGCCGTCGCCGGCACCCACGGCAAGACCACCACCGCCTCCATGCTCGCCTGGATCCTCGAAGACGCGAACCTGAACCCCGGCTTCCTCATCGGCGGCGTGCCGCAGAATTTCGGCATCTCCGCGCGCCTCACCGACAGCCCCTTCTTCGTCATCGAGGCCGACGAATACGACACCGCCTTCTTCGACAAGCGCTCCAAGTTCGTCCACTACCGCCCGCGCACCGCGCTGCTCAACAACCTCGAATTCGACCACGCCGACATCTTCCCCGACCTCGCCGCCATCGAGACCCAGTTCCATCACCTCGTCCGCACCGTGCCCGGCAACGGCCTCATCGTCGCCAACGGCCGCGAAGCCAGCCTCGACCGCGTGCTCGAGCGCGGCTGCTGGACCCCGGTGGAACGTTTCGGCGACGCGGCAGGCTGGACCGCCGGTGCACCCAACGCCGACGGCGGCTTCGATGTCTTCCTCGACGGCGCGCCGCAAGGCCGCGTGAACTGGCCCCTCATCGGCGAACACAACCGCCTGAACGCCCTCGCCGCCATCGCCGCCGCGCGCCACGCCGGCGTCCCCGCCGCTGCCGCCATCGACGCCCTCGCCCGCTTCGAGAACGTGAAGCGCCGTATGGAAGTGCGCGGCAGCGTGCACGGCATCACCGTCTACGACGACTTCGCCCACCATCCCACCGCCATCGCCACTACCGTCGAAGGCCTGCGGGCGAAGGTCGGCGGCGCGCGCATCCTCGCCGTGCTCGAACCGCGCTCCAACACCATGAAGCTCGGCGTCATGAAAGCCCAATTGCCCGACAGCCTGAAGGATGCCGACCAGGTCTACTGCTACGGCGCCAACCTCGGCTGGGATGCCGCCGAAGCTTTGGCGTCGCTCGGCGACAAGGCACACACCTTCGACGATCTCGACGCACTGATCGACCGGCTCGTCGCCGATGCGCACAGCGGCGACCACGTGCTGATGATGAGCAACGGGGGGTTTGGCGGCATTCATGCGAAGCTGCTGGAGGCGTTGCAACGGCAATATGGGTAGGGCGCAAGAACGCAAACCGTCCAGTCACCACCGCCCTGGTTTTGACTTTCCTCCCCTTACAGCCCCGCCGAAAATCGGACCTGCCGGGCGGATCAGCGGCGAAGGTGTTTGAGCCCCGCCCACAAAAAACCAATTAAAAACAACCAGGCGGGGCGAGTTCTTCGCCGCCCGCCCGGCAGGTTCGATTTTCGGGAATTCGGGGATGTCGGGGTCGCCTTTCTTTGGTTACTTTCTTTGGCGAGACAAAGAAAGTGACTGGCTGCCGGGCCACCCCCGGCCAACGATCAACAGCCTGACGAAGGCCCCAGCTATGGCGTAAAGCCTATCAGCCACGCCCCCACAAACGGGAGCGCAGCCAGTCACTCAATACATCTTGTACGGCAAAAACTTCCCGTTCAACACAATCTGCACCCGATCCCCCTTCGGGTCAGCCACCCGCGAAATATCCATCGAAAAATCGATCGCGCTCATGATGCCGTCGCCGAATTCCTCGTGGATCAGCGACTTGATGCTGGTGCCGTACACCATGATCAATTCGTAAAACCGATAGATCAGCGGATCGGTCGGCACGGCGGACGGCAGGCTGCCCTTGTAGGGCACGATCTGCAGTTGATCGACGGCCTCGGGCGGCAGGCCGAGCAGTTTCCCGACGGCGGCGGCCTGCTTCTTGTCGAGGGTCATCTGGCCCAGGAGCGCGGCGGTCGTCCATTCCTTGCTCTGGCCCACCTTCCTGGCGATGTCGGCCCATTTGAGGCCTTTCTTGTGCTTGGCGGCGAGGATGAGGTCGGTGACTTCGGTGCGGGTCATGGTGATGAATCCTTAGGCGTTGACGAGGTGGATGTGGGGCTTGCCGGCCTGCGGCATGGATACGACGCTATCTTCGGCCGCGGCGGCCGGCGCGGCTTCGGTCAGGTCTTCGGGGTCGAAGACGCTGGGTGAGCTGGGCGCGTCCGGCGCGGCGCGCTGACCGCCGAACAGCTTGGAGCGGCTCACGAGAAAATCGACCAGATGGGTGCGGATGGGGTAGTAATGCGCGTGCTTGTGGATGGCGCTGCGTTCGCGCGGACGCGGCAGGGTGTTGTTGACGATCTCGGCGATGCGCGCGTGCGGGCCGTTGGACATGAGCATGATCCGATCGGACAGCAGGATGGCTTCGTCGACGTCGTGGGTGATCATGAACACGGTCTGCTGCGTTTCGGCGCAGATTTTCAGCAGCTCGTCCTGGATGACGCCGCGCGTGAGCGCGTCGAGCGCGCCGAAGGGCTCGTCCATCAGGAGCATCTTGGGTTCGATGGAAAACGCGCGGGCGATGCCGACGCGCTGCTTCATGCCGCCGGACAGTTGCGAGGGCTTCTTGTGCTCGGCGCCCTTGAGTCCGACCAGCTCGATGTAGCGCATGGCGTGGTCGCGGATTTGCGCCTTGCTGCGCGAAGGCCAGCGCGATTTCACGGCGAAGGAGACGTTTTCCAGCACGGTCAGCCAGGGCATGAGCGCGTGGCTCTGGAAGATGACGCCGCGGTCGAGACTGGGGCCGGCGACTTCGCGGCCGTCCATGAACACGTTGCCGGCGCTGGCGGTATCGAGCCCGGCGAGGATGTTGAGGATGGTCGACTTGCCGCAGCCGGAATGGCCGGTGACGCAGACGAATTCGCCCTTGTGGATGCGGAAGTTGACGTGGTCGAACACGGTGACGGCGTCGCCGCCGGCGGGACCGGGATAGACCCGCGCGAGATTTTCGATCTGTAGAAAGGGATGCGATGCGGACATGCGTTTACTCCTGGTACGCGACGCGGCGGCTCAGCAGCCCGAAGACGCTGTCGAGCGCCATGCCGACGACGCCGATCATGAAAATGGCGAACAGCACGTTGGTGATGGAGAGGTTGTTCCACTCGTTCCAGACGAAGTAGCCGATGCCGGTGCCGCCGACGAGCATTTCGGCGGCGACGATAACCAGCCAGGCGATGCCCATCGAGATGCGCATGCCGGTCAATATCGTCGGCGCGGCGGCCGGCAGGATCACGCGGAAGGCCTTGCGGAAGGGATTCACTTCCAGCGTGCGCGACACGTCGAGCCATTCCTTCTTGACGCTGGCGACGCCGTGCGCGGTGTTGATGAGCATGGGCCACAGCGAGCAGATGAAGATGACGAACACCGACGAGGCCGAGGCGTCCTTGATGGTGTAGAGCGCGAGCGGCATCCACGCCAGCGGCGAGATCGGCTTCAGCAGTTGAACGTAGGGGTCGAGCGCCTGGTAGAACACGCGCGAGTTGCCGATGACGAAGCCGAGCGGGATCGCCACCGCCGCCGCCAGGAAGAAGCCGGCGAGCACGCGCGCGATCGAGTAGGCGAGCTGGATGCCGATGCCCTTGTCGTTGGGCCCGTTGTCGTAGAAGGGATCGGAGAGCCGTTCCCATACCGTCTGCGCCATCTGCGCCGGCGTCGGAAAACTCGACGCCGCGCTGGCCGCGCCGCCGCCCATGAGGGCGGCGTACTCGGGGTCGACACCGGCGTCGACGGTCTGGGCGGCCGGCAGGGTGGCCAGATGCCAGATCATCAGCATCAGCAGGAACAGGCCCACCGAAACCAGGGTGGATTTCTGGGTCAGCGTCAGACGGATCTTCATGTGCGTTTCATCGCGAAAGCGTTGAGATATTCGGCCGGCTTCGTCGGGTCGAAGACCTTGCCCATGATGGTGTGCTTCGTGTAGTTGCTCGCGGGCGCCTTGAGTCCCAGTTCGGCCATGCGTTTCCTCGCGTCGGTGGCGCGGAACACTTCCTCGGCGACGGCCTTGTAATCGATGTCGCCCTTGATGTAGTTCCAGCGCTTCAACTGCGTGAGAATCCACACCGCCATCGACTGCCAAGGGAAGGGATCGAAATCCACGCGATCGGGCACGTTGCGCACCTTGCCGAGGCCGTCGGCGAAGCGGCCGGTCATCACCTGTTCCAGCACGGGAATCGGCTGGTTGAGATAGTTGGCGGGCGCGATGGCCTCGATGATCTCCTTGCGGTTCTCGGCTTTGTGCGCGTAGTCGGTGGCGCTGGCGATCGCGCGGAACAGCGCGGCGAAGGTGTTGGGATACTGCTTGTAGAAGCCTTCCTGGATGCTGAAGGTGCAGCAGGGATGGCCGGCCCACAGATCGCGCGAGAGGGTGTGGATGTAGGCGAAGCCTTCGTACACCGCGCGCTGGTTGAAGGGCTCGGGGCCGAGGAAGCCGTCGATGTTGCCGGCGCGCAGGTTGGCGACCATGTCGGGTGGCGGCATCATGCGCAGTTCCACGTCCTTGTCCGGATCGAGGCCGTGCTCGGCGAGGTAGTAGCGCAGCAGCAGGTTGTGGATGGAATAGTCGAAAGGCAGGCCGAACTTCATGCCCTTCCACGTCTTCGGGTCGGTCTTGTCCTTGTGCTTGAGATGCAGGGTGATGGCCTGGCCGTTGATGTTCTGGATCGAGGCCACGTCGACCGCCTGTTTGGCGGAGCCCAGGCCCAGCGACATCGCGAGCGGCATCGGCGAAAGCATCTGCGAGGCGTCGTATTCGCGGCTCTGCACCTTGTCGCGGATCACCGCCCAGCCGGCGGTTTTCTGCAGCGACACGTTCAGGCCTTCGCGCGCGTAGAAGCCCATCGGGCCGGCCATGATGATGGGCGTGGCGCAGGTGATGGGAATGAAGCCGATCTTGAGATCGGCCTTTTCGGGCTTGCCGGCTTCCTGCGCCAGCGCCTTGGCCGCGCCCATCGGGAACAGCGTCGAGATCGCCGCCATCGCCGTGCCGCCGCCGACCGCGCGCAGGAAGTTGCGGCGCATCTGGTCATCGGGGAAAAGCCCGCGCATCACCGCCGACTCGACCACGCGCGATACGCGCGCATCGGCGTTGCGCATGTCGGCGTCATGCCGCGCCCGATCGTGCTCGGCCTGGCTGGGGTGGCGACCGCAACTGCAGCCCGCGCGGTGCAGCGGGGTATCGGGGTCGAAGGGATTGTCGAAACCGGACATGGAAGCGCTCCTGGTGGTTGTGAAGGGGATCGCGGCGGCACGCACCATTCGGTTGCCCGATGCGCCCGATTGGTGCATCGGGCGCATCGCCCAAATGGCGCCGGAAAGGCCGGTTGTCCCCGGTTTCCGGCGTTTGCCGCGTGCGCCGCCGCTGTTTCCACTCCGGTTCAATCAGGAAGCGTGCCAGTGCCGGGAATTTCGTTTAAGCGACTGTCACGACAGGTTTTTTCGCCGTCGCTCGCCGGACGGCGAAAACGCTGGCCCGGTTCTTGATTACACAGTGTCGACAATTTGTGCGACCCGAACCGACCATGACGACCGCCCCGCCGACCGAACGCCTGCACGACGAAGAACTGCTGGTGCTCCGCGAATCCGCCCGCCTGATGGGCAAGAGCCTCGACCCGGGGCTGGCGATCCGCGAAATGCTGCATCTGGCCTCCGAGTTTCTCGGCCTGAATCGCGGCCGCGTGGTGCTGCGCCGGCCGGAGGACGACCGCTACGCGATCCGCTACGCCTACGGCCTCACGCGCGCCGAGATTGAGCGCGGCGTGTACCGCGCCGGCCGCGGCATCACCGGCCGCGTGCTGCAAAGCGGCGAAGCAGCCATCGTGCAGGACATCGACGACGACCCCGACTATCTGGCGCAGGCCGTCGACCGCACTCGCCTGCCGGACGAGACGGTAAGCTTCATCGCGCTGCCGCTGGTGGACGACGGCCGCGTGCGGGGCCTGCTCGGCGTGCACCGCATCCGCGGCCGCTCGCGCGCCTTCGCCGACGATCTGCGCATCCTCGAAATCATCGCCACCCTGGTCACGCAGATTCTCAAGCTCAACGACCGCGTGGCGGAACAGACCGCGCGGCTGGAAAACGAAAACCGTGAACTGAAATGGGCGCTCGAACACGGTACGCCGCAGCAGGCCACGCTCGGCATCGTCGGCGAATCGCCCGTGCTACGCCACGCGCTGCGGCAGGTGGAACAGGTGGCGGGCACCGACGCGACGGTGCTGCTGCTCGGCGAATCGGGCACCGGCAAGGAGCTGTTCGCGCGTGCGCTGCATCTGGCCAGCCCGCGCCGCGACCGGCCCTTCGTCAAGGTGAACTGCGGCGCGATTCCGGACAACCTGTTCGAGTCCGAGCTCTTTGGATATGAAAAAGGCGCCTTCACCGGCGCTTCGACCGCGCGGCCGGGCTATTTCGAGCAGGCCGACGGCGGCACGCTCTTTCTCGACGAAATCGGCGAACTGCCGCTGTCGATGCAGGTGAAACTGCTGCGCGTGCTGCAGGAAAAATCCCTGCTGCGCGTGGGCGGGCGGCGCGAAACCGCCATCGACGTGCGCATCGTCGCCGCCACCAACCAGGACCTGCAGCAGCAGGTCGCCGCCGGCCGTTTCCGGCTCGATCTCTACTACCGGCTCAACATCATTCCCATCCGCCTGCCGGCGCTGCGCGAGCGGCGCGAGGACATCCGCCCGCTGGTGCGCCATCAGCTCAGCCTCATCGCGCAGCGCTACCAGCGCAACGTGGGCTTCACCGCGGAGGCGATGGACCGGCTCGCCGATTACCCTTGGCCGGGCAACATCCGCCAGTTGCGCAACGTACTGGAACGGCTGGTGCTGCTGGCCGAAGGCGCGGCGATCGGCGCGGCCGAGGTGGAACGAGTGATCCACAGCGAAGGCGCGGGCGCCCCGCCCGAACCGGCGCCGCCGACCGCTTCGGCCGTGCGCCCCTATCTGCCGGCGCAATCGCACGACCGCGCGCGGATCGAACAGGCGCTGACGCAGACGCACGGCAACAAATCGCGCGCGGCGCAACTGCTGGGCCTCACGCTGCGGCAGCTCGACTACCGGATGAAACGGCTCGAGATGCGCTGACAAAGGTTGACATTTTGTGAGCCCGCGCGTGGCGGGCTGGGCCCGCCATCAAACGGAATTCCGTTTCGCATCAACGTCTTGACATTGCCAGACGCGGCTGGCACGGCAATCGCAAAGGAGGGAGCGTCGGGTCTTCCGATGCTTTCAACCCTCTGGAGTCCATCATGTCCGAAGTCGTCGCCCTCAAAACCCAAGCCGTGCTCGAGCCCATTTCCGGCGAGGGACTCGCCGCCCTGTCCGCCAAGGGCCGCGCCAACCCGCAGTCGGTCGTCACGCTGAAAGCGAAGACCGTGTGCGAGAGCAAGTTCCGCAACCTCACCTACGTGCGCAATCTCGAAGCGCACGTGATCGACGAACCGCCGCACCTGCTCGGCGACGACACCGCGCCGAATCCCTCGGAAGCCGTGCTCGCCACGCTGGGCTCCTGCCTCTCCGTCGGCCTGCACGCCAACGCCGTGGCGCGCGGCATCAGCCTGTCGAAAATCGAGCTCGAACTCGAAGGCGACATCAACGTGACCGCCGTATGGGGCGTGGGCGATCTCGACCCGCTGAAAAAGCTGGGCTTCACCGACGTGCGCGTGAAGGTGCATCTGGAAGGCGACGCCACCGAAGCCGAACTGAAGGATCTGGTCGCCCACGCCAACGCCTGGTCGCCGGTGGCCAACACGCTGCGCAACCCGGTCGGCGTCAGCGTCGAACTGGCCTGATTCACCACTCGATACACAGGAGCGCATCATGCCCGTCGCCCTCGCCCCCATGCTGCCGGACGAACCCGGCGAAATCCTGCCCGGCCTGTCCGAACTCATCGCCGAGGAACTCGCGCCCAAGGTGGTCGACATCGACCTCAAGGGCGTCTATCCCGAGGCCTTTCTACGCCGGCTCGGTGCGCTCGGCGGGCTGGGCAGCCTCACGCCCGCCGCGCAGGGCGGCAGCGAGCGCGGTCTGAAGCACGCGATCCAGGTCATCGAGGAAGCCTCCAAGCAATGCGTCTCGACCGGTTTTCTGCTGTGGGCGCAGTACGCGCTGCAGTGGTACGTGCTGAACGGCAGCAACCCCGCGCTCGCCGCCGACATGCTGCCGAAGATGGCGCGCGGCGAGGTGCTGGGCGGCACCGCGCAGTCGAACACCATGAAGTCCTGCGCCGGCATCGAGGACACGCGGCTCAAGGCGCAGCGCGTCGAAGGCGGTTACCGCGTCAACGGCGTGCTGCCCTGGGTGTCCAACATCGGTCCCGAACACCATTTCCACATGGGCGCCTCGCTGCCCGACCGGCCCGGCCTCGTGATCGGCCTGCTGCACGGCAGCACGCCCGGGCTCACGCTGGCGCAGAACGCGCACTTCATCGGCATGGAAGGCACCAACACCTTCGCCTGCCAGTTCCGCGACCTGTTCCTGCCCGACGCGCAGGTGGTCTGCCACCCGCACGAGTTCGACGCCTTTCGCGACCGCACCAAATCCGCCTTCATCCTGCTGCAGATGGGCATGGGGCTCGGCCTCGTCGACGCCTGCGTGGACATGATGCAGCGCGCCGACAGGCAGTTCGGCCACGTCAACCGCTTTCTCGACGTGCAGGCCGACGCACTCGCGGCCGAGCTCGACGCCGCGCGCGCCGCGACCTACGATCTGGCCGACCGCATCGACCGCGACGGCGACCTGCCGCACATGAAGGAAACGCTGCAACTGCGGCTCGCCGGCAGCGAACTGTCGCTGAAAGCCGCCAACGCCGCCATGCTGCATCTTGGCGCCAAGGGTTATCTGTCGAACAATGCGGCACAGCGCCGGCTGCGCGAGGCCTACTTCATCGCCATCGTCACCCCGGCCATCAAGCACCTGCGCAAGGAACTGCACGAACTCGACAGCGCCGGCTGCGCCCTGTCGCAACCGCACCCCGAACTGGAGGAAGCGTGATCCGTTTTACCGTCAATCTTTCCGTCGACGAAGCCGCTGAAAAGCTCCTCGCCGCCGTCGCCGCCTACCCCATGGGCCTGGTCGCCTACGCCAACGGCCAGGCCAACTGCGCGAAGAAAGGCATCGCCGTGCCGGCCGACCAGGTGCTGGAAATCTTCCGCCCCGACTACGCCGTCAAGGTCTGGGCCGCGGACAAGACCGCCGGCATCGACATCCCGCTGCGCATCCACCTCTACGAAGCCGACGGCGCAAACTGGGTCGCCTACCGCCCCGCCGCCGACGTCTTCAAACCCTACGCCAACGCCGAACTCGACGCGATAGCCGCCGAGCTCGACGCCATCTTCACCCGATTGCTCGCGTCGCTCGACGCCTGGAGAATTCCATCATGACCGCATCCGCCGCCGCCCTTGCTCCCGAATTCGCCCCCGCCTACCGCAGATGGACCTGCGCCGTCTGCGACTACGTCTACGACGAGGCAACCGGCGATCCCGACCACGGCCTCGCGCCCGGCACCCGCTACGAGGATATTCCGGACGACTGGAGCTGCCCCGACTGCGGCGTGACGAAGGCAGATTTTTATTGCTTTGAGGATTGAGGGAGGAAGCGCTGCGGTTGTGATCGCGCACAACGGGGAATTACCTGCCGAGGAAGGGCATCGTGACCTGTCCACGGTTGTTCCGATGCCTGGAAGGCGAGACGAAACTGACCGTTTCGAGATCAGCGTGCCGCGATCGGCACCCGCTCCAGATGGCGCTCGATCACCTCGATCACCGTCTGCGACAGCGGCAGATTGGCTTTCTCGGCTTGCCAGTGCTGATGGAAGCGCGCCACTGTCTCGCGTGCGGTATCGAGCACAAGCTTCTCCGGCAGCATCGCCTTTGCTGCCAAATGCGAAAGCTCGTCTTCCGAAAACGCATCGAAGCGCTTGCTGCGGCTGACCGTCAACGCCGCGCCCTCATCCTTGAGATAAGCGATCGTCGAAACAAAATCGTAGGCAGGGGCGAGCGCCGCTGTGCGCCGATCGGGATAGATCATTGACCAGTTCTTCAAGTGCATGTCGGCGTTGCCGATCAGCGTATTGAAGGTCAGACGCCGCACGAACTCTGCTATATCGGCATCATTCCCCTCGCTTGCGATCACGCGGGCGATATTGCGCATGCTGGCCTTCCTGTATTTATCCTCGGGATAGACGCCGAAGATTTGTGCGAAGTCCTCGATATGAACGGGGCCGCCGCCTGCCCGCAGGCGATCAAAACGCTCGATCGCGAGCGCCTGCCCTTCAAGATCGCCGATGCCGGAAGGCAGGTTGCCGATATCGCGAAGATCGACGAGCTTGAGCGCCGGGACATCGATGCCAACGAAGCGTGCGAGCGTCATCATTGCGTACTCATTCTCGGGCACGCCTTCGAAACGCTGCGAGGGCAGCTTGACGATCCATGAACCGCCGACGCCTTCGGCGGGAATCGTCAGTCCACCGCTGGCCTCATTGACGGCAGAGAACTTGAGTTGCACACCGGCAAGCGAAAAGCGCAATATCGCCTCGCGATGATCATCATGATGGTCACTACCGCCAGCAGCATCGGGGGGCCAGGCTTCGCCGTCGGGGGGCTTGATGGTGATGGCGCCGGGCAGATCCTGCCCCAACACCCAGAGCAGGAAGAATTCGCGGGCGGGATTGACCCCGGCGCGCGCCGCCAGGTACTCGCGCATATGCCCTTCCGGCAGAAGGTTCGAGAAAAAGGGGATGAGCCTGGTCTGTGTCGGCTGAAAGTCCGTGATCAACCCGCCGAAGGCATCCTTGAAACCGAGGCTCAGGACGGGCCGCTGGGCCTCGGCGATATAGGCCTCGTCGAAGGCGAACAGGGTCCTGTCTCCAGCGACACGGGTATACGTGCCGATAGGCTCTCCATACAGATGGACATCGAGGACAGAGACATCAGCCATCGCTGTCCTCCTCGTCCAGGGTGTAGGCCGGTTTGACTGTCTCGATACGCGGCATTGCTGCCGAGGCATGGGCCACAGTATTGCGCACGGTTTGCAGCGCAGCCGCAGCGCGTTGAATCGCCTCGTGAGCGGACGGGTTCTGTCGAAGGCCATCCAGAGCCTTGCCAGCTTCTTTCAGCTTGCCGATCTCGCTCAAGGGGATCGTGAAACGTTGAAGATCCCGAAGGTGCCTTTGGAGCTGGGCATACGCTTGGGTAGGCGTATTGACCTGTGCAAAACGTGAAAGCTGTTGCCGGATACGTTGCAGTTCCTTAAGCGCCTCGCCGGAGCCTGGAGAAATCGCGACGGGCTCGCTGGCTCTCACCACGGATTGCACGGCAGAAACTGCTTTGCGGGGGACAAGCGTCAGTTCGAGATCGAGCGCGCGAGCAAGCGCCACGAGGGTGGACACCCGAAAGTCCGTCGCGCCGTTCTCGATTTTCGAGATGCGAGCCTGGAGAACGCCTGACGCTTCGGAAAGCGCACGCTGGCTCAAGCCCTTGCTTTCGCGGGCCGCCTTCAGCGCCTTGGCAATTTCCTGATATTCGTAGCTCATTGATATATCCAAGAATATCAGTATACGAAACAGATATATTATAGTGAATCATATAGAGTGGGCCAACAAAATTTGATACTCTAAACAGTATCAAATATAACAAATGATACTGTTATAAATATCAACATATGCAGAGAACCCGGATCACTTACCTGAATAGAACCACACAAACCTTGACAGATTTCTACTGCTTCGACGACTGAACGCTGCACCCTTCGCGTTTGCACGCGCGGGTGAAGTTGCCGAGTTCGTCGGCCAGTTGCAGCAAGGACAGCTTGCTCCGGGACAGAGCGGTCACGGTGTTCTCCTGTAGCAAATCGACTGTGTGGAAACGTCAATTTGCCAGAAGACCCGGTGGCCGCTCACCCGCCCGATCACGGACGGATGAGCCGCCCTCGCCATACAGCAAGTGTCGGAAAACGATTAAATCAGCTCATTCCTGCCGCTCGGCCTCATGGCGCCGTGATCAGAAGTACCGATGAACAACGCAGCAAAACCGCGTTTTAGCAATTCAAGGCGCGCCGGTACAATCGGCCGCCATGATCGTCTATCTCCACGGCTTCAATTCCTCGCCCGCTTCCAGCAAGGCCAAGCAGCTCGGCGACCATATGGCCGGGCTCGGCCGGCTTGCCGACTACTATTGCCCGGCGCTACCCAACAGCCCGCGCGAGGCCGTCGCCAAGGTCGAGGCGCATCTGGCGCGCGCCGGCGTGGATGCGGTCACGCTGGTCGGCAGTTCGTTGGGCGGTTTCTACGCCACCCATCTGGCCGAGAAACATGGCTGGAAGGCGGTGCTGGTGAATCCGGCGGTGCATGCGCACAAGCTGCTACGCAGCGCGCTCGGCCCCCAGACTCACTGGCACACCGGCGAGCAATGGGTGCTGACCGAATCGCACATCGCGGAACTTGCCGCGCTGGACGCGCCCCAAATCACGCGACCCGAACGCTATCTGCTGCTGGCGCAGACCGGCGACGAAACGCTCGACTACCGCGACGCCGTCGCCTACTACGCCGGCGCGCGGCAGATCGTGGAAGACGGCGGCGACCACGGTTTCGCCGGCTTCGAGCGCCACTTCCAAACCATTCTGGATTTCTGAGTTTTCATGCACGTCATCTTCGAAGAGGACGGCCAATTCAAGGCCGGCACCATCCTGTCCGAGACCGAGGCCACGGCGCAGGTGGAAGCCGCCTCGGGCAAGCGCAGCAAGGTCAAGGCGGCGAACATCCTGCTGCGTTTCGCCGCGCCGGCGCCGGGCGAGGTGATGGCCGAGGCCGACGCGCTGGCGGAAGAACTCGACGCCGATTTTCTGTGGGAAGCGGCGGGCAGCGACGAACTCGGCTTTGAGCAACTGGCGCAGGAGTACTACGGCCACACGCCGCGCCCGGCCGAGGCGACGGCGCTGCTGCTGAAACTGCACGCCTCGCCGATCCATTTCCATAAAAAGGGCAAGGGCCGCTACCGGCCCGCGCCGGCGGAGACGCTCGCCGCCGCCAAGGCCGGGCTGGAGAAGAAACGGCTCGCCGCCAAGAAGCAGGCGCATCTGGCCGCCGAACTCGCCGCTTTCCGCCTGCCGCCGGAATACGCCTCGCTGATTCCGCGCATTCTGATCGCGCCGGACAAGAACACGCTGGAATACAAGGCGCTGGAAGAGGCGGCGGCCGCGACCGGGCTCTCCCCGCTTCGGCTCGTCGACCGCTGCGGCGCGATCCCGTCGACGCTGGAATTCCACCGCATGAGCTTCACGCTCGAATGGTTTCCGCGCGGCACCGGGTTCGCCCCACAGGGGGACTCCGATCCACTACGCGCTAAAACGCGTGTGGCGTCGTATGCGCCCGTGACGGAACCGATCGATCCGCCCGACCTGCCGCTCGCCGGGGTGCGCGCGTTTTCGATGGACGACGAGGCGACGACCGAGATCGACGACGCGCTGTCGGTGCAGTGGCGCGACGACGGCGGCGCGCGCGTGGGCATCCACATCGCGGCGCCGGCGCTCGGCATCGCGCCCGGCTCGGAACTCGACCGCGTGGCGCGCGAGCGCCTGTCCACCGTGTATTTTCCCGGCGACAAGATCACCATGCTGCCGGAGACGCTGATCCACCACTACACGCTGGGCGAAGCGCACGACTGCCCCGCGCTCTCGCTCTACGTGGACGTCGGCCCCGACCTGCGCGTGCTGGGCACCGAAACGAAGGTCGAGCAGGTGCACATCGCCGACAACCTGCGCCACGAAACGCTGGAAGCGCAGTTCAACGACGCGACGCTGAAGAACCCCGATTTCCCCGACTATCCCTATCGCCGCGAACTCGAATGGCTGCGCGACTTCGCCGCCGTGCTGGAGGCCGGGCGCGGCAAGACCGAGACGGTCGACCGGGTGGACTACAGCTTCAAGGTCGAGGGCGAGCGCATCCGCATCGAGCCGCGCCGACGCGGCAGCCCGATCGACAAGGTGGTGTCCGAACTGATGATCTTCGCCAATGCGCACTGGGGCGGCTGGCTGGCCGAAAGCCGCGTGCCCGGCATCTACCGCGCGCAGGCGAACGGCAAGACGCGCATGACGACCGCGCCCGATCCGCATCAGGGGCTCGGCGTCGATCAGTACGCCTGGTCGACCTCGCCGCTCCGGCGCTACGTCGATCTCATCAACCAGCGCCAGATCATCAGCCTCGCCAGCGGGACCGAGCCGGTCTATCCGCCGCGCAGCGAGGCGCTGTTCGCCGCCGTGCGCGATTTCGAACTGGCCTACGACGCCTATGCCGAATATCAGCGGAAAATGGAACGCTACTGGGTGCTGCGCTGGCTGTTGCAGGAAAACGTGAACGAGGTCACCGCGAGCGTGATCCGCGAGGATCTGGTGCGCTTCGACACGCTGCCGATGGTGACGCGCGCGCCTTCGGTGATGGGCGTCGCGCCCGGCGCCCGGGTGCGGCTGGCGATCTCGGGCATCGACCTGCTCGACGTCGCCTTCCATGCCGAATATCTCGAAACCGTGGCGCCGCCCCCTGACAGCGCCGCAGCCGTTCCGTAGAATCGGAAGTCCCGCCCCTCGTACGCATGGCCGCTGCCGCCCCGCCTCTTCTCGCCGAACCGTCCAGACAGGGCACGCGCATGGCGCTGGCCCTGCTGGCGTCCGCCGCGATTCACGGCATGGTGCTCTCGACGCAGTTCGTCAAGGTCAATCCCCGCCTGTTCGAGGACACCAACCTGCCGATGGAAGTGGTGCTGGTCAACGCGCGCAGCACGGAAACGCCGCTCAAGCCGGACGCGCTGGCGCAGGTCAATCTGGCGGGCGGCGGCAACACCGACGAAGACCGCCGGCTGAAAAGCCCGCTGCCCGCCAGCCCCGCCGACCAGACCGGCGCCAGCGAGGAAGCGGCGCTGAAAAGCCGGGTCGCCGACCTGGAGCAGCAGGCCCGTGCGCTCATGAGCCAGTTGAATCCCGACGCCGCGCGCCAGCCGACGCCGCAACCGGCGGCCACGCCCGCGCCGCCGAGCCTGGACGTCAGCCGGTTGAACCAGGAGGCGCGCGAGATGGCGCAGTTGCAGGCGCGCATCTCGCAGCAGTGGGACGAATACCAGAAGCGGCCGAAGCGCGCGTTCGTCGGCGCCAACGTCAAGGAATACGCCTTCGCCCGCTACGTCGAGGACTGGGTCGCCAAGGTCGAGCGGGTCGGCAACGTGAACTATCCCGAGGCCGCCCGCCGGCAGGGCCTCTACGGCAGCCTCAAGCTCACCGTGTCGATCTACGCCGACGGCCGCATCGAGGCGATCGAGATCGACCGCTCCTCCGGCTCCAAGATCCTCGATGCCGCGGCGGAAAACATCGTCCGCCTCGCCGCGCCCTTCGCCGCCTTCCCCGAGGACATGCGCAAGAAGGCGGACATCCTGTCGATCACCCGGACCTGGACCTTCACCCGCTCCGACCAGCTCGTCGGCACCGACTGAGCCGCCTCCGCCGCGCGGTTTTCCGCCCGCCCGCCCCGATCGGGCCGGGGCGATTGGCTGCGTTTATCCCATGATAAAATATTCGATTCCACTAATATTCCAATCCTTCCCTTACCCGCATCCTCCCAGGAGACCGACATGCACACCGGCACCACCCTGACCCAGTTCATCATCGAAGAACAGCGCCGCACCGCCGGCGCGACCGGCGATTTCACCTCGCTGCTGAACGACGTCGTCACCGCCTGCAAGGCCATTTCCAACGCCGTGAACAAGGGCGCGCTGCTCGGCGTGATGGGCGCGCTGGACAGCGAAAACGTCCAGGGCGAAACGCAGAAGAAGCTCGACGTCATCACCAACGACATCATGATCCGCTCCAACGAGTGGGCCGGCCACCTCGCCGGCATGGCGTCCGAGGAAATGGACGACGTGTACGCCATTCCCACCCAATACCCGCTGGGCAAGTACCTGCTGGTGTTCGACCCGCTCGACGGTTCCTCGAACGTCGACGTGAACATCTCGGTCGGCACCATTTTCTCGATCCTGAAAGCCCCGGTCGCCGGCCGCGCCGCCGGCGCCGCCGATTTCCTCCAGCCCGGCACCAAGCAGGTCTGCGCGGGCTACGCGATCTACGGCTCCTCGACCATGCTGGTGCTGACCTTTGGTCACGGCACCAACGGCTTCACCCTCGACCGCGACGTGGGCGAATTCGTGCTGACCCACCCGAACATGACCATCCCGACCGAAACCAAGGAATTCGCGATCAACGCCTCCAATATGCGTTTCTGGGAAAAACCCGTGCAGCGCTACGTCGACGAATGCCTCGCCGGCAAGACCGGCCCGCGCGGCAAGGACTTCAACATGCGCTGGGTCGCCTCGATGGTCGCCGAAGTGCACCGCATCCTCACCCGCGGCGGCATCTTCATGTACCCCAAGGACACCAAGGACCCGGGCAAGGCCGGCAAGCTGCGCCTGCTGTACGAAGCCAATCCGATGGCCTTCATCGTCGAACAGGCCGGCGGCGCGGCCACCACCGGCTACCAGCGCATCCTCGACCTCGCGCCGGAAGGCCTGCACCAGCGCGTGCCGGTCATCCTCGGCTCCAAGACCGAAGTCGACACCGTGACGGGCTACCACCACGAAAAGGCCGCCTGACCTCCCGCAGGCGACGCGACAGCCGGGCAGCCCGCCCGGCTTTTTTTCGTCCGCGTGGCGCAAGAATCGGGTGGCCCGCCTGCGATCCGCGCAGTAGAGTGCAGCCATCATGCCTGCCCCCTCGCCCGCCGCCGATTACGCCCGCGTCGCCGACGCCATCGACTGGCTGCGCGCGCATCGACGCGAACAGCCGGGACTCGACGCGCTCGCGCGCCATCTGAAGCTGTCCGACGCGCACGTGCAGCGGCTGTTCACGCGCTGGGCCGGCATCAGCCCCAAGCGCTTCCTGCAGAGCCTGACGCTCGCCGACGCCCGCGCGCGTCTGCTCGACGCGGACGATCTGCTGGACCTGAGCCTGTCGGTGGGGCTGTCCGGGCCCGGCCGGCTGCACGATCTCTTCGTGACCTTCGAAGCCGTTTCGCCCGGCGAGGCGCGCACCGGCGGCGCGGGCGTCACGCTGCGCTGGGGCGTGCACGCCACGCCCTTCGGCGACATGCTCGTCGCGGCGAGCGCGCGCGGCGTCTGCACGCTGCATTTCCTCGACGACGCGGATCCGCTTGCGCTGCTGCGCGCCGACTGGCCGAACGCGCGGCTGGCGCACGACCCGGTCGCCACCGCGCCCGTCGTCGCGCGCCTGTTCGGCCGCGGCGTGCCCGACGCGCCGCTCGCGCTGTGGCTGAAGGGCAGCAATTTCCAGCTCCAAGTGTGGCGGGCGCTGCTGGCGATCCCGCCCGGCCGGCTTACCAGCTACGCCGCGCTGGCCGGGGCCGTCGGCAAACCGCGCGCGGCGCGGACGGTCGGCAGCGCGGTGGCGGCCAATCCGCTGGCGGTGCTGATCCCCTGCCACCGCGTCATCCACGCCGCCGGCACGCCGAGCCCCTATCGCTGGGGCGCGACGCGCAAAACGGCGATTCAGCTCTGGGAGCTCGGCGGCGACGGGTGATGCGAGGGCAGGTGCGGATTGACGCCGCCGTGCGAATGCGACGGATGCGCGTCGATCTCGACCTGGCTGGCTTTCAGGCGGCGGTCGTTCACCCAGTGGTAGAACAGCGGAATGAAGAACACCGCGAGAAAAGTCGCCGCGAGCATGCCGCCGACCACGCCGGTGCCGACCGCGTGGCGCGCGCCGGCGCCCGCGCCGGTCGAGATCGCCAGCGGCACGACGCCGAGGATGAAGGCGAGCGAGGTCATCAGGATCGGCCGGAAGCGCAGGCGCGCGGCCTCCAGCGCGGCGGCCACGCTGGAATAGCCCTCCTGCTTCTTCAGCACGGCGAATTCGACGATCAGGATCGCGTTCTTCGCCGCCAGGCCGAGCAGGGTCACGAGGCCGATCTGGAAATACACGTCATTGGTGAGCCCGCGCAGCCACACCGCCGCCAGCGCGCCGAAGGTGCCGAAGGGCAGCGCCATCATCACGGCGAACGGCAGCGACCATTTCTCGTACTGCGCGGCGAGGATCAGGAACACCATCGCCACCGCGAGCCCGAGCGCGAGGCCGGAGGTGCCGGACGAACGCTTCTCCTGGAACGAGGCCGAGGTCCACTCGTAGCTGAAGTCCGGCGGCAGGCTCTTCGCCGCGATCTCGTCGACGATGGCGAGCGCCTGGCCCGAGCTGATGCCGGGCACGGCGTTGCCCATGATCTTGACCGCCTGGTAGTTGTTGTAGCGGTCGAGCGTTTCGGGGCCCGACGAGAACGAAATGCGCGCCAGCGCCGACATCGGCACCATCTCGCCGTCCGCGTTCGGCACGTAGAGCGCGGAAACGTCCTGCGGCGACTTGCGCGCGCCCGGCTCGGCCGACATCAGCACCTGCCAGGTGCGGCCGTACTTGTTGAAATCGTTGACGTAATAACTGCCGAGCGTGGCCGACAAGGTATTGAACACATCGTCGATCCGCACGCCGAGCATCTTCGCCTTCTCGCGGTCGACGTCGACATACAGTTGCGGCACGTGCGGCCGCCACAGCGTCAGCACCTGGGTGAGCCGCTTGTCCTGCCGCGCGGCGGCCAGGAAGGCGTCGGCGACCTGGGAGAGCTTTTCCGGCCCGCCCTCGCCGCGGTTCTGGATGTAGAACTCGAAACCGCCGGCGTTGCCCAGGCCGAAGATCGGCGGCGGCGCGAACGCCAGCACCAGCGCCTCCTTGATGTGCCCGGTCGCGCCCATCAGTTCGCCGACCATGTCGTTGATGGTCTTCTTGCGGTCGTCCCAGTGGCGCGCCGCGACGAAGATGGTCGCCGCGCTGTTGCGGAAGCCGCCGCCGAGGAAATCGAGACCGGCGAAGGCGACGACGTGCTCGACCGCCGGATCCTTGCGCGCGATCGCGTCGATCTGCTTGACCACCTCGGTCGTGCGCGCGAGCGTGGCGCCGTCGGGCAGATAGGCGGCGCTGATGTAGAAGCCCTGGTCCTCGTCCGGCACCAGGCTGCCCGGCGTCATTTTCCACAGCGTGAACGCGGCGGCGATCATGAGGCCGTAGATCGCCAGCGCGATCAGCGAACGCCGCATCAGGAAGCGCACGCCGCCCAGATAACCGTGCGTGAAACGCGCGAAGCCGGCGTTGAACGCGCGGAAGAAGCGGCCTGGTTCGTGCGGCTTCTCGCCCTTCAACAGCGCCACGCACAGGGCGGGCGTGAGCGTCAGCGCGACGATGCCGGAAATGACGACGGCGATGGAGATCGTCACCGCGAACTGCCGGTACAGCTCGCCGGTGAGTCCGCCGAGGAAGGCGATCGGGATGAACACCGCGCACAGCACGAGCACGATGGCGATCACCGGGCCGGTGACCTCGCGCATCGCCAGCAGCGCCGCCTCGCGCGGCGTCTTTTTCTCCTCGTGGATGATGCGCTCGATGTTTTCCAGCACGACGATGGCGTCGTCGACCACGATGCCGATCGCGAGCACCATGCCGAACAGCGTCAGCGTGTTGATCGAATAGCCGAGCAGCAGCAGGCCGACGAAGGTGCCGAGCAGCGACACCGGCACCGCGAGGATGGGAATCACCGTCGCGCGCCAGTTCTGCAGGAACAGGAAGACGACGAAGACGACCAGCAGGATCGCCTCGCCCAGCGTCTTCAGCACCTCGCGGATCGAGACTTCGACGAAGCGCGTCGTGTCGTAGGGAATCGCGTAGTCCAGACCCTCGGGAAAGCCCTTTTTCAGCGTCTCGACCGTGCGCTTCACCTCGTCGCCGACGTCGAGCGCGTTGGCGCCGGGCTGCAGGAAGATGCCGACCAGCGTCGCGGGCTTGCCGTTGTAGAGGCCGTTGAAGTCGTAGTCCTTGGAGCCGAGCTCGACGCGCGCGATGTCCTTCAACCGCAGCAGCGAACCGTCGGCATTGGCGCGCACGACGATGTTTTCGAATTCCCTGGGGTCGGCCAGCCGCCCCTTCGCGGTCAGCGAATAGACCAGCGACTGACCGTCGTCGACGGGCGGCTGGCCGATCTTGCCCGGCGCGAACTGGGCGTTCTGCTCGTTCAGCGCGCGCGACAGATCGGCGACCGTCACGCCGAGCCGCGCCATGCGGTCGGGCTTGAGCCAGACGCGCATCGCGTAGTCCTTGGCGCCGAAGACCTGTACGTTGGTCGTGCCCGGGATGCGCTTCAAGCGGTCCAGCACGTTCAGCGTGACGTAGTTGCTCGTGTAGAGGTCGTCGTAGCGGCCGTCCGGCGAGAGGAAGGCCAGCACCTGCAGGAAAGACGACGAGCCCTTCTCGACCGTCACGCCCTGTCGCCGCACTTCTTCCGGCAGACGCGCCTCGGCCTGCTTGACCCGGTTGTTGACGTTGAGCGCGGCCTTGTCGACGTCCGATCCGATCTCGAAGGTGACCTGGATTTCGAGCACGCCGTTGGACGCCGAGGTCGAGGACATGTACATCATGTCCTCGATGCCGTTGATCGCGTTTTCCAGCGGCGCGGCGACGGTCTGCTCCAGCACGGTCGCCGACGCGCCGGGGTAGATCGCGCGCACGGTGACGACCGGCGGCGCGATCTCCGGATACTGCGCGATCGGCAGCACGCGCATGGCGAGCACGCCCGCCAGCACGACGAGGATGGACAGCACCGTCGAGAAGATCGGGCGGTCGATGAAGTAGCGCGACAGCATGGCGGCGGCTCCGGCTTACTGCGCCGCGGCGGGGGCGGGCGGCGCGGCCGGCTTCGCAGGCGCGGCGCCGGCCTCGGCGGCGGCGACCGGCATGCCGGGGAAGAAGATGCGCGCCATGCCGTCGACGATCACGCGGTCGCCGGCCGCAAGGCCCTTCTTGATGACCCAGCGCCCGGCGGCCTTGCCCGGCTCGCCGCCGCCGGTCCATTGCCCCACGTCGACCGGCCGCGGCAGCGCGACCGTCATGCCGTTCTCGCCGGGCGTGGCGACGTAGACGAACTTGCCGGTCGGGCCGTCCATCACCGCGGCCTGCGGCACGGTCACGGCGTCGGGCAGGCTGCCGCCGCCGACGATCACGCGCACGAACTGGCCGGGTTTCAGGCTGCCGTCGGCATTGACGAATTCCGCGCGCATGTCGAACGCGCCGGTGTCGGGGTTGGCCTTGTAGTCGCTGAAATTGAGCTTGCCTTCGGCGTCCACGCGCGTGCCGTCGGCCAGTACGAGGCCGATTTTGCGCTTGCCCGGATTCAGCGCGCCCTCGGCGATCTGCCGTTCCAGCGCGAGCCGTTCGTCCTCGCCGATGGAGAAGCGCGCGTAGATCGGCCTGATCTGCGCCAATGTCGTCAGCGCCGGTCCGGTCGGGCCGACCAGCGCGCCTTCGACCTGCAGCGCGCGGCCCATCACGCCGGCGATCGGCGCGCGGATTTCCGCGTAGGCGCGGCTGATGCGGGCGTCCGCGAGACTGGCCTCGGCGGATTTCACGCCGGCCTGCGTCACGTCGAGCGCCGCCTTCGCCGCATCCAGCGCGCGCTGGCTGACGAAGCCCTGCGCCGCGAGCTTCTCGTTGCGCGCGTATTCGAGCTGCGCTTCCCTGTATTGCGCCTCGGTATTGGCCAGACCGGCCTGCGCCGCGCGCACCTGCGCGGCGAGGCTGGCGGAATCGAGCGTGTAGAGCAGCGCGCCGGCCTTGACCGGCGCACCTTCCTCGAAATGGCGGCGCTCGATGATCGCGGAGATGCGCGGACGGATTTCCACTTCGCGCGAGGCCTCCAGACGGCCCACGTATTCGAAGTCGACCGGCACCGCGTGCGGCGCGACGGTTTCGACGGTCACCGCGGCGGGCGGCGGCATCCCGCCGCCCTGCTGCGGCGCGTCATGCTTGCCGCAGGCCGCGAGCAACGCGACCAGACTGAGGACAATGGGCGTGGCTCGGCGCGACATGACGCTCCCCTGGATTGTTATCTGAGTCGTCGGATGATAATCGCATACATTCATGCATGTAAATTGATTGGCCTACAGGTTTTGTGGACAATCGGGCCCTATGGCGAAAAAGACCCGTGAAGAAGCCCGCGCGACGCGCGAAGCCTTGCTGGACGCGGCGCTGCAGGTGTTCCGCGAACGCGGCGTCGCACACACCCGGCTGGCCGACGTGGCGGCCCGCGCCGGCGTGACGCGCGGCGCGATCTACTGGCATTTCAAGGACAAGGCCGAGCTGTTCCAGGCCGTATGCGACCGCGGCACGTTGCCGGTGGACGCGCTGCTGCGGGAAGCCGGCGGCACCCGGCAACGCGACCCGCTCGCCACCGTCAAGCGGCTCGCCCTGATGGCGCTGACGCAACTGGCCGCGCACGCCGACACCCAGGCGATGTTCGAGGTGATCTTCCACAAGTGCGAATTCACCGCCGAACTGGCGCCGGTGGTCGCCAAGAACGACGCCGACCGCGCCGCCTGTCTGACGCAGGTGCGGGCGCTGCTCGATCAGGCGGTGGCGGCCGGCCAGTTGCCGCCGCAGACCGACACCTTCCTCGCCACGCAGGGGCTGCACGCGTACATGGTGGGGCTCATGCACGAGTGGGTGCTGGACCGGTCGAGCTACGACCTCGCCGCCTGCGCCGAACCGCTGCTCGACTGCTATCTGACCGGACTCAGCCAGCGTCCGCCGACCTGTCCGAAACCGGCTTGAACAAGGGGCCGAAATCGCGCAGGCCGCGGCGAAACCGGACGAGCGCGCGGCCGTATTCAGGCATGCGGGGCGCGGGCCGCTATAGTGAATGAAGGAACGCATGCCGGCACGGATTACAATGGGGACGCACACATGGATACCGTCAACCTCACCCATCACTTTCTCATCGCCATGCCGGGCATGGCCGACCCCAATTTCAACGGGACGCTGACCTACATCTGCGACCACAGCGAACAGGGGGCGCTGGGCGTGGTGGTGAACCGGCCCATCGATCTGGATCTCTCGACCCTGTTCGAACAGATCGGCCTGTCGCTGCCCGAACGCCTGCAGCGCAAGACCGTGTATTTCGGCGGCCCGGTCCAGACCGAGCGCGGCTTCGTGCTACACACGCCGCCGCAGACTTTCAGCTCCACGCTCACCGTCCACAACGCGGTGAGCCTCACCACGTCGAAGGACGTGCTCGAAGCCGTCAGCCAAGGCGCGGGGCCGGACAAGTTCATGGTGTCGCTGGGCTACGCCGGCTGGTCGCCCGGCCAGCTCGAAGACGAGCTGAAACAGAACGCCTGGCTCTCGGTGGCCGCCGACCCGCAGGTCATCTTCGACCTGCCGCCCGAGGAACGCCTGCCGGCGGCGATGAAGCGCCTGGGCATCGACTTCGCCAGCCTCTCGGACGAAGCCGGGCACGCGTGACGCTGGCGGACACCCAGGGCGCCGTGCTGGCCTTCGACCTCGGCCTGAAGCGCACCGGGGTCGCCTCGGGCGAACTCTCGCTCGGCATCGCGCATCCGCTCACGGTCATCCAGGCCGAATCCACCGACACCCGCCTCGCCGCCATCGCCGCGCTGATCGACGAATGGCGGCCCGTGCTGCTGGTGCTGGGCCTGCCTCTGCACGCCGACGGCGGCGAACACGAAATGACGCGGGTGGCCAAAAACTTCGCGCGCAAATTAGAATCGCGCTTCAAGCTGCCGGTGTTTCTGGTGGACGAGCGCCATACCAGCACGGCGGCGGAATCCGCGCTCCGCGCCCAGGGCGTTCACGGCAGGCGAGACAAGACGCGCGTGGACGCCGTGGCCGCGCAGCTCATCCTCCAGGGGTTTTTCGATGACCGCCTCATTGCCTGACGCCAACGCGCTGATCGAGTCGCTCGCCGCGGCGATCGCGCCGGCTTTCGACCCCGACACGCTGATCGTCGGCATCCACACCGGCGGCGTATGGGTCGCCGAACGGCTGCACGCATTGCTGCGCGCGCGCCATCCGGTCGGCCAGCTCGACATCTCGTTCTACCGCGACGATTTCTCGCGCATCGGCCTGCATCCGCAGGTCAAGCCCTCGAGCCTGCCGGTCGACCTCGAAGGCCGCGCCATCCTGCTGGTGGACGACGTGCTCTACACCGGCCGTACCATCCGCGCGGCGATGAACGAACTGTTCGACTACGGCCGCCCCGCTCTGATCCGGCTCGCGGTGCTGATCGACCGCGGCAGCCGCGAACTGCCGATCCGGCCCGACTACGCCGGCGCCGCGCTCGACGTGCCGGCGCACCAGAACATCCACCTGTCCCGTCTCGACGACGGCCATCTCACGCTCACCATCGCATGAATTTCCAGCTCACGTCCGACGGCAGGCTGCGCCACCTGCTCACGCTCGACGGCCTGCCGCGCGCCACGCTGACGCAGATTCTCGACACCGCCGAGTCCTTCATGGACGTGGGCGAGCGCGAGGTCAAGAAGGTGCCGCTGCTGCGCGGCAAGGCGATCTTCAACCTGTTTTTCGAGCCCTCGACGCGCACCCGCACCACCTTCGAGATCGCCGCCAAGCGGCTTTCCGCCGACGTGGTGAACCTCAACATCGCCACCTCCAGCCAGAGCAAGGGCGAAGCGATCCTCGACACGGTGGACAACCTCTCGGCGATGCACGCCGACATGTTCATCGTGCGCCATTCGCAGTCGGGCGCGGCGCACTTCATCGCGCGCCACGTCGCGCCGCACATCACGGTGGTCAACGCCGGCGACGGCCGCCACGCGCACCCGACGCAGGGCCTGCTCGACATGTTCACCATCCGCCGCTACAAGGGCGCCTTCCACAATCTGACCGTCGCCATCGTCGGTGACCTGCTGCACTCGCGCGTCGCGCGCTCGCAGATTCACGCACTGACCACGCTGGGCGTGCCGGAGGTGCGCGTGATTGGTCCCAAGACCCTGCTGCCGGCAGGCGTCGAGCAGATGGGCGTCAAGGTCTTTCACGACATGGAGACCGGCCTCAGGGACTGCGACGTCGTCATCATGCTGCGGCTGCAGAACGAGCGGATGCGCGGCGCGCTGCTGCCGTCCGCGCAGGAGTACTTCAAGTTCTTCGGCCTCACGCCGGAAAAGCTCGCGCGCGCCAAGCCCGACGCGATCGTGATGCACCCCGGCCCGATGAACCGCGGCGTGGAGATCGATTCCGAGGTGGCGGACGGCCCGCAATCGGTGATCCTGCCGCAGGTCACCTACGGCATCGCGGTGCGCATGGCGGTGATGGCGATGCTGGCGGGAGGGACGGCGGCATGAAAATCCACATCAAAAACGGCCGCGTCGTCGACCCGATGAACGCGCTGGACGCCCAGGCCGACGTGTACGTCGCCGCCGGCAGGATCGTCGCGGTCGGCCACGCGCCGGCCGATTTCCATCCCAACCGCGTCATCGACGCCGACGGGCTCGTCGTCTGTCCGGGGCTGGTCGACCTGTCGGTCCGGCTGCGCGAACCCGGCTACGAATACAAGGCCACGCTGGAATCGGAAATGCTCGCCGCCGCGGCGGGCGGCGTCACCTCGCTCGCCTGCCCGCCCGACACCGACCCGCCGCTCGACGAGCCCGGTCTGGTCGAGATGCTGAAATTCCGCGCCAAGAACCTGCCCGGCCCGCGCGTCTACCCGATCGGCGCGCTGACGCAGAAACTCGACGGCAAGCTGCTGACCGAGATGGCCGAGCTGACCGAGGCCGGCTGCCGCGCCTTCACCCAGGCCGACGCTCCGATCGCCGACACGCAGGTGCTGCTGCGCGCGATGGAGTACGCGGCCACGTTCGGCTTCGCGCTGTGGCTGCGGCCGCAGGACGTCTCGCTCGCCCGCAGCGGCGTCGCGCACGACGGCGCGGTGGCCTCGCGTCTGGGCCTGCCGGGCATTCCGGCGCTGGCCGAAACGGTGGCGCTGGCGACCATCCTGCAGCTCGCGCGGGCGACCGGCGCGCGCGTGCATCTGACGCGGCTGTCCACCCGCGAGGGCATCGCGATGGTGCGCGCCGCCAAGGCGCAGGGGCTGGCGGTGAGCTGCGACGTGGCCAGCGCGCACGTGCATCTGTCGGAAAACGATCTGATGGGCTTCGACGCGCACTTCCACCTGATCCCGCCGCTCAGGAGCCTGCGCGACCGCGACGCGATCCGCGAGGCGCTGCGCGACGGCTCGATCGACGCGCTGTGCTCCGACCACACGCCGGTCGACGAGGACGCCAAGCTGGTGCCCTTCGGCGAATCGGAACCGGGCGCGTCCGGCGTCGAGCTGCTGCTGCCTCTGACGCTGAAATGGGCGCGCGAGATGGGCGTGCCGCTGTCGCAGGCGATCGACCTGATCTCGTGGAAACCGGCCCAGATACTCGGCGTGCCGGGCGGCCACCTGTCGGTCGGCGGCAATGCCGACATCTGCATTTTCGACGAATCCGCGGAATGGATCGTCACGCCGCGCGCGCTGGCGAGCCAGGGCGGCAACACACCGTTTCTCGACCAGCCCATGCAGGGCCGGGTGCGCTACACGCTGATCGACGGCCACCTCGACTTCGAGGCGCATTGAGCTTGGCATCCGCCGCACGACGCGGCCGCGCCATCGCGTCGCTTGCGCTCTACGCCCTCGCCGGCGCACTCGCGGTGGCGGGATTCGCGCCCTACGGACTCTGGCCGCTGACCCTGCTGAGCCTCGTGCTACTGTTCGCCGCATGCGGCCGCGCGCCGTCGGCACGGCGCGGCTTCGCGCTCGGCTTCGCCTGGGGACTCGGCTTCTTCCTCGCCGGCGTGAGCTGGATATTCGTCAGCCTGCACGACTACGGCGACATGCCGGCCGGGCTCGCCGCGCTGGCCACCCTGCTCTTCTGCGCCTTCCTCGCGCTGTTCCCCGCCGCGGCCGGAGGTCTGGCCGCGACCGCGGCGAACCCGACGCTGCGCCTGCTGCTGGCCCTGCCGCTCGCCTGGGGCGTCAGCGAATGGGTGCGCGGCTGGATCTTCACCGGCTTTCCCTGGCTCGCCGTCGGCTATACGCAAGTGCCGGACGGCCCGCTGGCCGGTTTCGCGCCGCTCGTCGGCGCCTACGGCGTGGGCTACCTGTTCGCGCTCGTCGCCGCCCTGCTCGCCTGGGCCGCGTCGCGGCGCGGCCCGCTCGCGCCGCGCCTGTGGGGCGTCGCGGCGGCGGCGGCCTGCTGCGTCGCCGGGCTCGCCTTGCGCGACGCAAGCTGGACGACCCCGGCAGGCCCGCCCACCTCGGTCTCGCTGCTGCAGGGCAACGTGTCGCAGGACATGAAATGGCGGCCGGAAGCCACCCTGGCGACGCTCCGGCTGTACGCGCGCCAGGCCGCCGCTGCGCCAGCGCGGCTGACCGTGATGCCGGAGACGGCGCTGCCGGTTTTCGAGTCGGACCTGCCGGAGACCTATCGCACGGCGCTCGCCGACCTCGGCCGCGCCCACGGCGGCGACCTGCTGATCGGCATGCCGACCGGCGATCTCGCGGGCGCCTACTACAACAGCGTGGTCAGTCTGGGAGCTGCGCCAACGCAGCGCTACAGCAAGATTCATCTGGTGCCGTTCGGCGAATACCTGCCGTGGCGGCCGCTGTGGGGCTGGGTGCTCGACGTGCTGCACATTCCCTTGTCGGATTTTGCGCGCGGCGCGGTCGACCAGCGTCCGCTGGCCATCGGCGGGCAGCGCGTGGCGGCCAACATCTGTTACGAGGATGCGTTCGGCGAGGAGATCATCCGCCAGTTGCCCGAGGCGACGGTGCTGGCGAACGTGAGCAATCTGGCCTGGTTCGGCGATTCGCTGGCGCCCTGGCAGCATGCGCAGATGTCGCAGATGCGGGCGCTGGAGACGGGCCGCATGATGCTGCGCGCGACCAATACGGGGCTCACCGCAATCATCGACGCGCGGGGCCGGATCGTCGCGGCGCTGCCGCTTTTCCAGCCCGGCACGCTGTCGGGCAGCCTGCAGGGCTACGCCGGCGCGACGCCCTACGTGCGCTACGGCAATGCGCCGGTGCTTGCGTTCTGGGCCGCGCTCGCCGTCGCCTGGCTCGCACTCTACCCGCGCGGGGCAGGCCGCGGCTGTACAGCCACGCTCAGGCGGCGGCCCTGACGCGGGTGGCGTTGCGCCCGCTGCGCTTGGCTTCGAGCAGCGCGGCGTCGGCGCGGGCGAGCGCCTCGTTTTCCTGCTTGTCGTCGCGGCTGTATTCCGACAGGCCGCCGCTCCAGGACAGTTTCTGCGTCACGCCGGGAATCAACTCGACGCTCTCGGGCATGTTGGCGCGCAGCCGGTCGGCCAGTTCCTGCGCGCGTTCGAGCGGCGTGAAGGGGAACAGCACGCAGAATTCGTCGCCGCCCAAACGGGCGATGAAATCGCTGTTGCGCAAGGCGCCCTTGAGCGCGTTGCCGAACTTGACGATGAGCTGGTCGCCGGCTTCGTGGCCGAAGGTGTCGTTGACCTGCTTGAAATTGTCGATGTCCAGGATCAGGAGGCTGTGCGACCAGCCGTCCTTGAGGCTGGCGAACAGCTCCTTCTGCTTCTCGTCGAAGCTGCGGCGGTTGTTGACCTGGGACAGATGGTCGAGCCGCGCCTGCGAGGTCGCCTCCTTCTGCCGGCCCAGCATCACCTTGCCGAGCTTCATCATGGTGTCGAGCGGGGTCGCGAATTCGGCCAGATTAACTGCATAGTCGCTGCGCAGGCGCTGCTGGCGCAGGTCGTTGGTCAGCTTGACGAGCGTGCGCAGGTTGTCCGACACGCGGTTTTTCACCGTCAGCGTCATCGCCATGACGAGGACGGCGATGACCAGACTGACGACCAGCCAGCCCAGCGCATAGGGCGCGACGTTCTCGATGGCGCGCGGATCGTTGCGCCACACGGCGATGGTCCACGGCGTGCCGGCGAGCGCGATCCAGTTGGGCGGATTGCGCTGCTTGATCGCCTGGTTGCCGCGCCGCATCAGCACGCTCACCGTGCCGTCGCCCTGGCTCTGCTGCAGCTCGGCGTAGGCCGCCGCGTCGGGCAGCGGCAGCGTGTCGAACAAGGTCTGCAGCTGCGGCAGGCTCTGCTCGACGATGACGAAGCCCAGCCGGCGCCCTTCGGCGTCGGTCACGGGATTCGAGATGGCGAGGCTGAACGTGGCGGCCGCGCCCGCGCCCCCCTGGCCGGCGCTGGTGATCAGCCGGCGAGTGTCGCCGGGCAGGAAGCCGGGCAGCAGTTGGCGCTGCCCGTCGGTGACGAACAGCACGGTCGCATCCTGGTTCAGCGCATGCAGATTGGCCGCCTGCGCCTGGCAGATTTCCGGCGAACCCGTCGAGAAACAGGCCAGCGTCTGCGGGTGCGCGGCGATGCGCGCGGCGCTTTTCCGCATGGCCTGGGCCAGAAATTCGATCTGCGCGGCCATGACCGGCTTGTCGAGTTCGTCCGCCGCCGGCAGCGGCTGCGGCCGCGTCTGGTAAACCGCGAGCGTGACGAAGCCGGCCAGCAGCACGAGCGCCGTGACCAGAATCAGACCGAATCGCGATATGGACGTGTGGGGCATGTCGAATGCGCCGGCAGACACCAACCTCTTGTATGTTCTCCGCATGGGCGAACCCCGCGTCGGATCGGGTGTTCGCAGTCTAAGCGCCCAGTGAACAGCAAAATCCGTGCCCCAAGCCGCATTGCGGGCCTGGAACCCCGTTTTTTCACACGAACGTAAAAAAAACCGACACTATTGTCGGCCGGTGCTGCCGAAGCCGGCTTCGCCTCGCTGGCTGGTCTCGAAGGCGTCCACGAGATTGAACGCGGCCTGTACGACGGGCACGACGACCAGTTGCGCCAGCCGTTCCATCGGCGCCAGCTCGAACGGCTGCCCGCCGCGATTCCACGCGGACACCATGAGCTGACCTTGATAATCCGAATCGATCAGCCCGACCAGATTGCCGAGCACGATGCCGTGCTTGTGACCGAGGCCGGAGCGCGGCAGGATCAGCGCGCAGTAGCCCGGATCGGCGAGATGGATCGCCATGCCGGTCGGAATGAGCTGCGTTTCGCCCGGCTGCAGCGTCACGGGCGCGTCGATGCAGGCGCGCAGGTCGAGCCCGGCCGAACCCGGCGTGGCGTAGGCCGGCAGGCTGTCGCGCAGCCGGGCGTCGAGAATCCTCACATCCATCTTCATGTTCGTCGAAATATCGTCAGTTATTGAGGTGCGCCACGACGTGCCGGATCAGCGCGCGGGCCTGGGTCGGCTTGTCGGCGCGCGGCAGGGGATGAACGCCGGCATCGTCGAACAGGACGAGTTCGGCGGTCTCGCGGCCGAAGGTGTCCGGCGCCAGATTGCCGACGAGCAGCGGCAGTTTCTTGTTGCGCCGCTTGGCTTCCGCGTGTTCGGCCAGCCGCTCGGTCTCGGCGGCGAAGCCCACGCAGAACGGCGCATCCGGCCGCGCGGCGACCTCGGCCAGGATGTCCGGATTGGGAACCAGCGCCAGTGAGCGCCCGCTTCCATCTTTCTTGATCTTCTGCGCCGCCGCGCTTTCCGGCCGGTAGTCGGCGACCGCCGCGACCGCGACGAACACGTCGGCCGGCAATTCCGCCAGCACGGCCGTGCGCATCTCGTCGGCGGTCTCCACGTCGACCCGCCGCACGCCGGCCGGCGTCGCGAGACAGGTCGGCCCCGACACCAGACAGACCTCGGCGCCCGCCTCGCGCGCGGCGGCGGCCACCGCGTAGCCCATCCGGCCCGAGCTGCGGTTGGTGAGCCCGCGCACCGGGTCGATGGGCTCGAACGTGGGGCCGGCGGTCACGAGCACGCGCCTGCCCGCCAGCGGTTTGGGGCCGAACAGGCCCGTCACCCCCGCCAGCAGTTCGTCCGGCTCCAGCATCCGGCCCAGCCCGACGTCGCCGCAGGCCTGCGCGCCGGACGCCGGCCCCAGCACGTGCGCGCCGTCGGCGGCCACCTGCGCCAGATTGCGCGCGGTCGCCGCCGCCAGCCACATCGCGCGGTTCATCGCCGGCGCCACGGCCAGCGGGCCGACGCGCGCCAGGCACAGGGTCGAGAGCAGATCGTCGGCCTGCCCCTGCGCGAGCCGGGCGAGAAAATCGGCCGACGCCGGCGCCACCACGATGAGATCGGCCGCGCGCGCCGCCTGGATGTGCGGCATGCCGTCGCCCGAGGCATCCGCCCAGATCGAGGTCAGCACCGGCTTGCCCGACAGCGCCTGGAAGGTCAGCGGCGCGACGAAACGGCACGCGGCCTCGGTCATGACGACGCGCACGTCGGCCCCCGCCAGCACCAGCAGGCGGCAGAATTCGGCCGCCTTGTAGGCGGCGATGCCGCCCGTGACGCCGAGAAGGACCGACTTGCCGCTCAGGGACATGGCTCGATTCCGTTCACGCTTTATAGAATGGCGACATTCTACGGGAGGGGGAAAACATCGTGGCGATTCGGGATTGGCCGGAGGACGCGCGGCCGCGCGAGAAACTGCTGCGTCAGGGCGTGGCGGCGCTGACCGACGCCGAACTGGTCGCCGTGTTCCTGCGCACCGGCGTGGTCGGCAAGAGCGCGGTCGACCTGGGGCGCGAGCTGCTCGAACGTTTCGGCGGGCTGGGCGGTCTGTGCCGCGCCGACCGCCGCGCCGCCTGCGCCGCGCCCGGCGTGGGCGAGGCGAAGTACGCGCTCTTGCAGGCGGTGATGGAAATGGCCCGCCGCACGCTGGCCGAGGAGATGCGGGCGGGCGACGCGCTGACCTCGCCGGGGGCGGTGCGCGACTATTTGCGCCTGCTGCTGCGCGACAAGGAATACGAGGTGTTCTGCTGCGTCTTCCTGGACGCGCAGCACCGCGTGACCGCGGTGGAGGAGCTGTTTCGCGGCACGTTGACGCAGACCAGCGTGTACCCGCGCGAGATCGTCAAGCGTGCGCTCCACCACAACGCCGCCGCGCTGGTGCTGGCCCACAACCACCCGAGCGGCGCGACCGAGCCCAGCCAAGCCGACCACCGGCTGACCCGCCATCTGGCCGACGCGCTGGCGCTGGTGGACGTGCGCGTGCTCGACCATTTCATCGTCGCCGGCCCGTCCGCGCTGTCGTTTCGCGAGGCCGGCCACCTCTGACTTGCCTGGGGCCCGCCCACTGTGGTATAAATCGCGGTTTTCGGGCCGGCCCGTGGCCGTCTCGTACCGAAAAACCCATTTTTTCTGGAGCAGCATCATGGCTCGCGTATGCGTCGTGACGGGCAAGAAGCCCATGGTCGGGAACAACGTTTCCCACGCCAACAACAAAACCAAGCGCCGTTTCCTGCCCAACCTGCAATACCGCCGGTTCTGGGTCGAGAGCGAAAACCGCTGGGTGCGCCTGCGCCTGTCCAATGCGGCCCTGCGCACCATCGACAAGAACGGCATCGACGCCGTGCTGGCCGACCTGCGCGCGCGCGGCGAAGCCGTCTAATCCGGGAGAACGATCATGGCTAAAGGCGGACGCGAAAAGATCAAGCTGGAGTCCACGGCGGGCACCGGCCACTTCTACACCACCACCAAGAACAAGAAGACCATGCCCGAGAAGATGGAGATCAGCAAGTACGATCCCAAGGCGCGCAAGCATGTGGCGTACAAGGAAACCAAGCTGAAGTAGACCCCTTCTTGCAGCACCCACAAAACAAAACCCGCCGCTGGCGGGTTTTGTTTTGGGCGCGTCCGGAGCCCGCAGGCCCCGAAGCGGTCACGCGTAGCTGCGCAGACGGATCGAGAAATCCTTGAGCGAGGGAATGCCGCTGTCTTCGGCCCGTTTGCACCACGCCTGCAACTGCTCCAGCAATTGCTCGCGGCTGGCGGTCGAACGTCCCCACAGGGCCGCCAGTTCCTGACGCATGCGATAAACCGTCTGCAGGCGCTCGCTGCGATCCAGCAGGCCGTCGAGATCGGCCTTGTCCGTTGCGGCCAGATCGGCGGGTTCCTTATGCAGCCAGCGGCGGAAGCTGTCCAGGTTCCAGTGTTCCGGCAGGTGCGCGTTCGCCTTGAGCTTGGCGATCTCGCTGGCGGCATCGGCGCGCACGCTGCGGACGAAACGGGTCATCACGTCGTAGCGGTGGGTGATCACGGCCTGCAGCGTATCGAGGTCGCACAGCGGCTTGGCGGGCTGCCATTTCACGGTGGGCGCCACCTTGCGGACGGTGGCCAGGCCCGCGTAGGACATCAGCTTGATGTAGAGCCAGCCGATGTCGAACTCGTACCACTTGTTCGACAGCCGCGCCGAGGTACCGTAGGCGTGATGGTTGTTGTGCAGTTCCTCGCCGCCGATCAGGATGCCCCAGGGGAGGATGTTGGTCGAGGCGTCTTCGCAGGCGAAGTTGCGATAGCCCCAGTAATGGCCGATGCCGTTGATGATGCCGGCCGCGGTCAGCGGAATCCAGATCATCTGAACCGCCCAGATGGTGAGGCCGATCGGGCCGAAGAGCACCAGATCGATCGCCAGCATCAGTACGATGCCCTTGGCGGAATAGGGGCTGTAGAGCTTGTGTTCGATCCAGTCGTCGGGCGTGCCGTGGCTGTATTTCTCGATGGTTTCGCGGTTCTTGGCCTCGGCGCGATAAAGCTCGGCGCCTTCCCAGAACACTTTCTTGATGCCCCGCGTCTGCGGGCTGTGCGGATCCTCTTCGGTTTCGCACTTGGCGTGGTGCTTGCGATGGATCGCAACCCATTCGCGGGTGACCATGCCGGTGGTGAGCCACAGCCAGAAGCGGAAGAAATGGCTGACGACGGGATGCAGATCGACCGCACGGTGGGCCTGCGAACGATGCAGATAGATGGTGACGGCCGCGATGGTGATGTGGGTCAGCCCCAGCGCCACCAGTACATAGCCCCACCAGGGCAGATCAATCAAGCCAAGTTGCGTCATGCGCGTTCCATAAAAAGACAATTCAGTCCGCTAAAATACGGGAAAATCCCCAAAAAATCAAGGTTTTTCTTGCACCCCGTCCGGCTGCGCCACCACGTGAACGACGCGCTGCGGAAAGGGAATCTCGATGTTCGCCGCCTTGAACCGGCGCCAGATCGCCCAGTTGATGTCCGAACGCAGGCCGCCCGCCGCGTTCGGATCGCCGACCCAGACGCCCAGTTCCAGGTTGATGCCGTTGTCCGCGAAATCCTTGAGCAGCACCTTCGGCAGGGCGTCGGAATCCTGCAGGACCTTCGGGTGGGCGCGCGCCACGTCCAGCAGCAGGGTTTCGGCCTGTTCCAGGTCGGTATCGTAGGCCACCTGGATCGGGATGGCGACGCGGATGTTGGGACGCGTGAGCGAGTGGTTGACCACGGTCTGGGTGATCAGGGTTTCGTTCGGCACGATGCTTTCGGTGCCGTCGCCGGACCGCAGCAGCGTGTAGCGCGTGTTGATCCGGCTGACTGCGCCGTATTTGCCGTCCACGGTCACCAGATCGCCGATGCGCACCGAACGGTCGAGCAGGATGATGAAGCCCGAAATGTAGTTGCTCGCGACCTTCTGCAGGCCGAAGCCGATGCCCACGCCCAGCGCGCCGCCGAACACCGACAGCACGGTCAGGTCGATGCCCACGGCCGGCAGCGCCACCAGCACGGCCAGAATCAGGAACAGGCTGCGGATGCCTTTCGACAGGGCGATGCGCAGCGACAGGTTCACCTGGGTGAACTCCATCAGCCGGCTCTCCGCCAGCCGCGCGACCGCCAGCGCGGCGACGACCGCCACGACGATGACGAGCGCGGCCTGGAACAGCAGCCACAGCGAGAACCGGGCGCTGCCCGACTGGAAGGACAGGGCCTCCATCGCGCCGTGTATGCGCGGCAGCAGGCCGGTGATGTGCAGCGCGAACAGACCCCAGATCAGCCAGGCGACCGTGCGCTCCCAGAGCCTGAGCGAATCGCGCGGCTCGAACGCGTAGCGCAGGGCGTAGACGATCAGCCGGACCGCGATGAGCGAGAGCAGCAGCGGAACGGCCAGATCCAGCAGATGCGCGTTGTCGAGCCAGTGCTGCGCGATGTCGCGCCCGACCAGCAGCGCGAGCAGCATGAGCGCCGGAAAGCCGACGCGGCGCGCGCTCTCGCGGCCGGCGAGCCACACCGCGTCGGCGTCCCGGAGGCGCGGCCGGATCAGGCGGATCGCCGCCCAGGCCACCAGCGCGCACGCGGCCAGGATCGCGACCTGCCACAGCAGGTCGACGTCACGGCTGTCCTCGATCAGACGCGCGACGAGGCTGTCGAACGGGATCGGCCGGGCCATGCGGGACGGCTCAGAACGTGTGGGTCAACTGCACCGACAGGATATCGACCGCGGAATCGTACTCGCCGCTCAGCGTCAGCGGCGGGCGCAATTCGTCGATCCGGGCATCCTTGACGAACAGGTGCGCGTAGCCCACGTCGATCAGACTTTGCGGCGACAGGCGGTATTGCGCGCCGAAGGCCAGCCACGTGCGGTCTTCATCCGGAATCCGTGCGGTGCGGTAGCGGTCGGAAACCGGCGTCTCGTCGTACGCGACGCCGCCGCGCAGCGTGAGCCTGTCGTTCAGGCGGTAGTTCGCGCCGACCGACACGCGCCAGGTGTCGTCCCAGTTCTCCGGCGTGCTCGTCACGCTCGCGCCCGCCGCGTTGACGACGTTGAGCACGTCGAAGCGGCTCCAGCCCGTCCAGGACACGTCCGCCATCACGTCCCAGCGGTCGTTGACGCGATGGAAGGCCGACAGCGACGCCGAATCGGGCAGCGTCACGTCCGCGTAGACCGGCGTGACGGCAACGGCGCCGTTCATTTTCAGATCGCCTTCCAGCGTGTGGTCGATCTTCGAGCGATAGGCCAGACCGAAGCGCGTGCTGTCGCTCGCCTTCCACAGCAGGCCGAGATTGAAGCCCCAGCCGTAATCGTCCCCCTTGACCGCGCCGACCACAGGCGGCAGGCCCGCGCCCGTCGCGTTGGTCAGGGTCGCCTCGATGTACTGGATGCTCACGCCCGCGCCGAGCGACAGCGCGTCGTTGAGCTTCCACGCGATGGACGGATTGACGTTGATCGTCTTCAGTTCCGATTCGATGGCGTGCACGCGGCCGACCCAGGTGCTGTCGTAGTCGGTTTTCAGGCCGAACGGCGCGAAGGCGCCGATCCCCAGATGCACGTCGGGCGTCAGCCGGAACGCGTAATAGGCGTTGGGCACGAAGGCGAGGCCGCCGGCATCGCCGCCGTTCCCGCCGCCGATGTTGGGCGTGACGGCGCCATTGAATTCGGCCTGCGGCTTGATGAGATGGCCCGCGAGGACGACTTGGCGATCCGGCAGCATCGTCATGCCGGCCGGGTTGAAGAAGATCGTGCTGGCGTCCTGCGCGCTGGCGGCCTGGCCGGCGTAGGCGTTGCCCAGCCCGCTGGCGTTCTGTTCGATCAATGCGTAGCCGGCGGCGTGCGCGGCGGAGCTAAAAGCCGCGAGGGCGAGGCAGGCGGCCAGACGGCCTGTGCGAAACGGCATGGAAGTCTCCCGTGTTGTGCGATAGAAATCAGGTGCGCGCGAAATCGGCATACATCGCCTCGACCGCGGCGCGGTAACGGTCGAGGACCTGGTTGCGTTTGACCTTGAGCGTGGGTGTGAGCAGGCCATTATCCACCGTCCAGGGCTTGAGTTCGGGATGCAGGCGGCGAATCTGCGCATAACCCGGGAAATGCCTGAGATGATCGGCCACGCGCCGGGTCAGCGCCTTGACGACTTTCGGGTCGCTGAGCGCGGACGGATGCGCGGGATCGACGTTGAGGCTGGCCGCGAAGGTCTGCCAGTGTTCCTCGTTCAGCACGGTGAGCGCGGCGAGATACGGCTTGCCTTCGCCGACCACCATCACCTGCTCGAACAGCGGATCGAGCAGGATCGCCGATTCCATGTCGGACGGCGGCACCTTCTCGCCATTGTTCAGCACGATGATGTCCTTGATGCGGCCGACGATCGCGTAGTGGCCGCGCGCGTCCACGCTGCACTTGTCGCCGGTGTGCAGCCAGCCGTCGGCGTCGATCATCGCGCGGGTGGCTTCCTCGTTCTTCCAGTAGCCGCGCATCACGCAGCGGCTGCGCGTGAGCAGCTCGTCGTTCTCGCCGATCTTCACTTCGACGCCGGGCAGCGGCTGGCCGATGCTCGACGGCACGTTGGAATCCGGGCGGTTCACGCAGACGACCGGGCTGGTTTCGGTCAGGCCGTAGCCCTGGATGACGGGCACGCCGAGCCCGATGAACACGCGCGCGATTTCGGGCGACAGAGCCGCGCCGCCGGAGATCGCGAATTTCAGGCGGCCGCCGAGTTTGTCGACGACGTTGCGCGCCACCAGCCGGTTCAGCAGCGGCCACGCCAGCAGGCCGGGATGCCAGCCGGCGACGCCCTGCGCGCGTTCGAAGCGCCGCCAGCCGGTACGGACCGCCAGATCGAACAGCCTGCGCGCGAGCGCGCCTTTCTTTTCCAGCCTGTCCTGAATGCGGCCGTAGACCCGTTCGTAGATGCGCGGCACCGAGATCAGCACGGTGGGCCGGATGGCCTGCAGATCCTGCGCGAGCTGGGCGATCGAGCGCGCGTAGGCGACTTCCGCCCCGAGCAGGATGGGCAGGTAATAGCCGCCGGTGCGCTCCAGCGTGTGCGACAGCGGAAGAAAGGAGAGGAAGACCTCGTGCGGCCCGAACGCCGCGCACTGCGACGCGTAGTAGGCGTTCCACAGCATGTTGCCGTGGGTCAGCATCACGCCCTTGGGGCGGCCGGTCGTGCCGGAGGTGTAGACCAGGCTGGCCAGCAGATCGCCGGACAGATGGCGCTCGGGCACGGCCACGCCTTCGGCCTCTGCGAGCCAGTCCGCCGCCAGGACGAAACGCGGATTCCAGTCGGTCAGGCCGTTTTCCGGCGCGCTCAGGCTGACGATGCGTTGCAGTTGGCGCGCGCTGCCCGCGATCTCGGCGAGCTTCTTGTGCTGGAACCGGCCTTCGACCAGCAGCAGCCTGGCGTCGGCGTGATCGAGGATGTAGGCGGCGTTGTCCGGACGGTCGTCGAGATAGAGCGGCACCGTCACCAAACCGAGCGACAGCGCGGCCTGATCGAAGATCACCCATTCCACGCAGTTCTTCAGCATCACCGCGACCCGGTCGCCGGGCACGAGCCCTTCCTTGACCAGCGCGCGCCGCCAGCGTTCGACCTCGGCCGCCGCCTGCGCCCAGGTGTAGCTCGTCCAGTCCTCGCGGGTTTCGTCGAACTGCCGATAGGCCACGGCATCCGGCGACGCCCCGACGCGCGCGCGGAAAAGCCGGCTACATGGACGACGTCGAAGTGGGCAAGATCGACGCCCCGACGCGCGCGCGGAAAAGCCCGCACAAAGTCTCCAGCGCATCGGGATGGAAAGCGTCAGCCGTCATGTACTGTTTGGCGAACTCGGGGGAACGCCGCATTGATAACCGCAAAGGCCCCGGGGGTCAAGCCGTTTTCCGGGTCAGCGCGGCGGCGAAAAAACCGTCGGTGGCGTGAACGGCGGGCGACAGTTTCAGATAGGCGCCCGTATCGAGCGGAATCCTGTGCTGCGCCAGGATCGCGGCGGCCGGCGACAGCTCGAAATCGCCCTCGGCCAGCAGATCCTCGACGATCGCTTCGTTTTCCTCGGCCAGGATGCTGCAGGTGGCGTAGACCAGCCGGCCGCCGGGTTTCACCAGACGCGCGGCCGCGCGCAGGATGCTCGCCTGCTGCCGGGTCAGCGCCTCGACGCTGGCCGGCGACTGGCGGAATTTGAGATCGGGATTGCGCCGCAGGGTGCCGAGCCCGGAACAGGGCGCATCGACCAGCACGCGGTCGAGCTTGCCGGCCAGACGCTTCACGCGCGCGTCGTTTTCCGAGGCGATGCGCTGCGGCATGACATTGGAGAGGCCGGAACGCGCCAGCCGCGGCTTCAGGTTCGCCAGCCGCTTCTCGGCGACGTCGAAGGCGTACAGGCGGCCGGTCGAGGCCATCGCCGCGCCGAGCGCGAGCGTCTTACCGCCCGCGCCGGCGCAGAAATCGCCCACCATCTCGCCGCGGCGCGGGCCCACCAGCAGCGCCAGCAACTGACTGCCCTCGTCCTGCACCTCCAGGCTGCCGTCGAGAAAAAGCGGATGCCGGTTGATGGCCGGATGCCCCTGCAGACGCACGCCCCAGGGCGAATACGGCGTCGCCTCGGCAACCAGCCCGTCCGCACGCAGCCGTGCGAGCACCGCGTCCCGTTCGGCCTTCAGGACATTGACCCGCAGATCGAGCGGCGCGGGCTGCTGGAGCGCCCGCCCGAGCGCGAGAATGTCCGCGTCGGACGACGCCATGCGCAGCCTGTCCACGACCCAGTCCGGAAATTCCGCCGCCACGGGCAGCGGCAGATCGCGCGTATCCGCATCGCGGATGTGCTGGATCAATTCGGGCTTGACGAATTTTCCGAGCGCCGTGCCGCTCATGCCGCGCATCTTGAGCAGCCAGGCGACAATCAGCACGCGCGGTTCGGCGGACGGCGTCACCCGACACAGATAGCGGTAGCGGCGCAGCACGCCGAACACCGCCTCGGCGACGAACGCGCGATCGCGCGCGCCCAGCGCGCGGTTTTCGCGGAAGAAAGCCGACAGCACGGCGTCCGCCGGGCGCTTGAACTCGAGCGTCAGATCGAGCGCGCGGACGGCCAGTTGCAGCAGGGGGGCGGACAATTCCATCGTGTGCCCCCGTCAGAACGGCGACGCTTGCGCGCGGATTTCGATGACAGGCATGAGGGTTTTCCGATCGGTCGGGGCCGGCATTCTAGCCCGTGCGCTTGTGGACCAGCCATTCGCGCCAGATCGCGACCGACACCGCAAGCAGGGCCGGACCGAGGAAGAGCCCGATCAATCCGAAGGCGTTCAACCCGCCCAGCACGCCGAGGAAGACCAGCAGGAAGGGAATGCGCGTCGGCCCGCTGATGACGAGCGGGCGGATCAGGTTGTCGACCCAGCTCACCACCAGCGCGCCCCAGAGAAACAGGCCCAGCGCCGCCTGGGTTTCGCCGTGCGCCAGCAGGTTGAGCGACAGGCCGATCCACACCACCGGCCCGACGAAGGGAATCAGCGAAATCAGCGCGGTGATCGCCCCCCACAGGGCCGGCGCCGGAATGCCCGCGACCCAGTAGCCGAGGCCTGCGAGCACGCCCTGCGCCACCGCCGTCAGCACGATGCCGAACACCACGGCGCGCACCGTGACGCCGACCGCCTGAATGTACCCGCGCGCCGATTCGCCCAGCCAGCGCGTCGCCACGCCGCGGAACTGGGTCAGTACCTCGGCGCCGTGCCGGTAGACGAAGAACAGCGCGAACACGGCGATGCCGAACTTCGCCGCGTTGCGGCCGACGCCGCCCGCAAACGTCTTCACGGTCGAGGCGTCCGTCAGGCCCAGCGCTGTCAGTTGCGCGCGTACCCATTCGGGGTCGCCCTGGACGCGCGCATACTGCGCGGCCAACCAGTCGCCCATCGGCCAAGCGTGCACGCCGGCCGGCAGCGGCGGCAGGCCTTCCGCGGCCAGGCGTTTCAGCACGCCCGACGCCGTCGCCACGTCGCTCGCGACGGTGACCGTCACCCACAGCAGGGGCAGCAGCAGCGTGGCCGCGACGGCCAGCGTCATCAGCAGCGCGACGAGATTCTCGCGGCCGGCCAGGCTGCGCTGCAGCCGCTGGTGCAGCGGCCAGGAGACGTAGGCGAGGATGCCGGCCCAGGCGAGCGCGACGAAGAACGGCGACAGCACCAGAATGGTGGCGCCGAAAATGAAGATCAGGAACGCAAAAGCCGCTATGCGGCGCGCCAGCGGCGAGTCGATGTCGATCGGCATGGGATGGCCTCGTCAGGCCCGCGGCCGGACACGCGCCGTCAGGACGGCTTGCGCGTCACCCACAGGCTGGCAAACATGAATGTCGCGATGATGAGGCCTACGATGCCGAGCGACAAGCCCACGGGAATCTTGTAGAGGTCGGCGGCCAGCATCTTCGCGCCGACGAACACCAGCACCATCGCGAGACCGTATTTCAGCAGGTGGAAGCGCTCGGCCATGCCGGCCAGCATGAAATACATCGCGCGCAGGCCCAGGATCGCGAAGATGTTCGAGGTAAACACGATGAAAGGATCGGTGGTGATCGCGAAGATCGCCGGAATCGAATCGACCGCGAAGATCAGGTCGGACAGCTCGATCATCACCAGCACCAGGAACAGCGGCGTGAATATCCGCACGCCGTTCTCCACGACCCAGAATTTCTCGCCGCGGAAATCCGGTGTCATGCGAATGCGCCGCTTGATCCAGTTGAGCGCGGGATTCCGGCCGAGATCGGGCTCGACCTCGGCGGCCATCAGCATCTTCACGCCGGTGAAGACGAGGAAGGCGCCGAAGAAATAGAGCACCCAGTGGAATTCCCGCACCAGCCAGGCGCCCGCCAGAATCATCGCGGCGCGCATGACGATGGCGCCGATCACGCCGTAGATCAGCACGCGCCGCTGGTATTCCGGCGGCACGGCGAAATAGCCGAAGATCATCAGGAAGACGAAGATGTTGTCGACCGCCAGCGCCTTCTCGATGAGATAGCCGGTCAGGAACTCCAGCGCCTTGGCCTCGGCGACCTCGGCCCCGTAACCGCCTTTCAGGTGCCACCACAGGCCGAGGTTGAACAGCATGGCCAGCGAAACCCACACGAACGACCAGGCCGCCGCTTCGCGGAAGCTGACCTTGTGCGCCTTGTTGCCGCCGACCAGAAAGAGGTCGACGGCCAGCATCGCCAGCACGAAGCCGATGAACGCCGCCCACATCCAGGGTTCGCCCACGTGCAGCGCGGCGTCCATCTATGCAGCCTCTCCGGATCGGGCTCAGGCGTTGATCGCGCGCAGGGCGGCGATGCGCTCTTCCAGCGGCGGGTGCGTCATGAACAGGCGCTTCCAGCCCTGCGGGCTGCCGCCGGCGATGCCGAAGGCCGCCATTTTTTCCGGCAGCGGCCCCGCATGCGCCATCTGCAGGCGCTGCAGCGCGGCGATCATCGCGCCCTTGCCGGCGAGCGAGGCGCCGCCCCGGTCGGCGCGGAATTCGCGCTGGCGCGAGAACCACATCACGATGATCGAGGCGAGGATGCCGAGCACCAGTTCGGCGACGATCATGGTCACGAAAAAGGCCGGGCCGTGGCCGTTCTCGTTCTTGAACACCACGCGGTCGACGGTGTGGCCGATCACGCGCGACAGGAACATGACGAAGGTGTTGACCACGCCCTGGATCAGCGCCAGCGTCACCATGTCGCCGTTGGCGACGTGGGCGATCTCGTGGCCGATCACCGCCTCGGCCTCTTCGCGCGTCATCGCCTGCAGCAGGCCGGACGACACGGCGACCAGCGCGTTGTTCTTGTTGGCGCCGGTGGCGAAGGCGTTCACTTCGGGCGAGTCGAAGATGCCGACCTCGGGCATGCCGATGCCGGCGTCGGCCGCGTATCTCTTCACCGTATCGACCAGCCACAGCTCGGTCGACGAGGACGGCGTCTCGATCACGCGCACGCCCATGGATTTCTTCGCCATCCACTTCGAGATCGCGAGCGAAATCAGCGAACCGCCGAAGCCCATGACCGCGGCGAAGATCAGCAGCGACGTCAGGTTGAGCCCGTTGGCATTGAGATAGGGCTCCACGCCCAGAAGGCGCATGGTGACCGAGAGCACCAGCACGATGGCCAGGTTAGTGGCCAGAAACAAGGCAATGCGTTTCATACGGATCTCCTCGAACGAAGGGGAAAGGCCCTTGCGGAAAACGGACACAGCATACAGACTGGGCTTGAACAATAAAATTCGATTTTTATACTTACTTCATTCGCTTTTCTCGAATAGAAGCCCATGCTGAACTACAAACACCTGCACTACTTCCGCACCGTCGCCAAAACCGGCGCGATCAATCGCGCGGCGGAAAAGCTCCACCTCACGCCGCAGACCCTGTCCGGCCAGATCGGCGCATTCGAGACCCGTCTGGGCGTGGCCTTGTTCCGCCGCAGCGGCCGCCGGCTCGAACTGACCGACGCCGGCCGCACCGCGCTGGCCTACGCCGACGACATCTTCCACGTCGGCGCGGAGCTGGAGGAAGCCTTGCGCAACCGCGCGGTTGCGCCGGTGCATCCGTTCCGCGTCGGCATCGCCGACGCGGTGCCCAAGGCCATCGCCTGGCAACTGCTCGCGCCCGCGCTCGCTCTGCCCGAACCGGTCAAGCTGGTGTGCCGGGAAGACCGGCTGGAAACGCTGGCCGCCGAGCTGTCGATCCACCGGCTCGACATCGTGCTCGCCGACCGGCCGCTGCCGTCGAACATGGACATCCGCGGCTACAGCCACCCGCTCGGCGAATGCGGCATCGCCTTCCTCGCCGCGAAACCGCTCGCGCAGACGCTCAAGGGTGAATTTCCCGCCTGCCTCGACGGCGCGCCGCTGCTGATTCCCGGCGAGGAGAACGCGCTGCGCGCGCCCTTGCTGCGCTGGCTGGAGAAGAAGGACGTGACGGCCGCCATCGTCGGCGAATTCGACGACAGCGCGCTGATGAGCGCGTTCGGCCAGGCGGGCGCGGGCGTCTTTCCCGCGCCGCTCACGGTGGCGCCGATGGTCATGCGGCAATACGACGCGGTCGAGCTGGGCCGCACGACCGACATCCGCGAACGCTATTTCGCGATCTCGGTGGAACGCCGGCTGTCGCATCCGGCGGTGGTGGCGGTGAGCGAGGCCGCGCGCAAAAGCCTGGCCGAAGTCCGGGTCTGATCAAACGGCCAGCCAGCCGGCCGCCTCCAGCGGGGTCAGGATCGGAAATCGCGCGGCGCAGCGCCGCCGCAGCTTCAGCACCGCGCGATCGCGGCTGACCAGCGGCGCGCGCAAGGCGGCGGCCAGATCGAGGAATTTCTGGTCGTCGGCGTCCGCGCAGCGCGGCAGGCCCGCCATCGTCCGCTCGGGAAAGAAATCGCAGACGGCCCGATACATTTCGACCAGGTCCGCCTGCCGCGCCGGATCGAGCGCAAAACCGGGATAGCGGAGCACCCGCCGCCACTCGTCGAAGTTCGGCCCGGTCGCGCCGCAGCGCACGCGCCCCGTCCGTATGGCTTGGGCCAATGGACGAACGGACGGATCGGAAAAATGCAGGACGTCGAGCACCACGTTGGTGTCGAGCACGAGCAGGCGTTCAGTCGATACCGGCATGCTCGGCGATGAACGCGCGCACCCAGGCATCGGGCTTGGCGCTGACGAAACGGCCGGCGATCTCGCCCTCGACGAAGAGCAGCACGGTCGGGAAGCCGCGCAGCCCGTAGCGGCCCGCGAGCTTCATGTTGTCGCCTGCGTCCACCTCCACCTTGGCGAGCCGGATGCGGCCGGCATACGCCGGAACGACGCGCTCCAGCACCGGCGTCAGCGCGCGGCAGGGCGGGCACCAGTCGGCCCAGAAATCGACCAGGACGGGCTGGACGCGCGAGGCTTCGATCACCTCGCGGTCGAACTGTTCGAGATGCGTATCGAAGACGAGGCCGGTTTCGGCGGCGGATGAAGCGGTCATGGCGACTTGGAACGGAACGATTCGCGCGCTATTGTGCCTCAAGCCTGGACGCCGAACGTCCGCAAGACATCGTCAGTCGCCACGCGAAGATCAGAACGTCATGGAAGAGCGCTTCTACCGCGAAGCGGAAATCGCCCGCCTGCCGGGCCTGCTGCCCGCAGCCACGTACAACCTCGCGCATACGCTGCTGGCGCGCGCCGGCGCGTGCCTGTTCGTCCCGATCCGCAGCATGCAGTACATGGCCGTGCTCGACGCCGAGGAATTCATTTTCGTGGACAGTCAGAACAAGGCCTGGGTGGAGGTTGCCTGGCAACGCTTCCGCCCGCAGGCGCGCGACGCGCTCGACGCGCCCGTGCCCTTCGACGTGGTGCACTACCTGCCGCACGCGGCGGAGACGATGAAGCGGCTGCCCGGGGAATTCCATCAGGCCCTGCAAGTGCTCGCGGACCGTCAGAGGCCCGCAACGCCGGCAACCGTGCTCGCCTGGCACGGCCGCGACGACGAGACGCCGAAACGCTAGCGCGAATCGACCCAGGCCCGCGCCGCGCCCGGACCGAATCCGAGCCAGGCGCGCAGCGCCGTCAGCAGGCGGCCGCCGCGTGGCCGCGCCGGCGTCGACAGGATCAGCGTGTCGCACAGGTCGCCGAGCCCGGTCCGCGCATCCCCGGTCACGACCAGATCCGGCCGCCGCGCTTCGACGTACTGCATCAGGCGCTGCCGGCGCGGTCCGTGCAGGGCGCGGCAAACGGCGGCGTCCGCCCCGAGCGTCGCCGTCAGGAAAGCCATGCGCCGCTCGGCCGCCCGTTCGAGCGCGCGCGCGGCGGCGTTCGCGCCGCCGCCGAAGGCGCCGCCGTGCAGGCCGTCGGGCTCGATCAGGTGCAGCACATCCAGCACCGCGCCGTTCTGCCGCGCCAGCAGCAGCGCCTTGCCCACGATCCGGCCGTCGAGCGCGTCGAAATCGAGCAGCGCGAGCACGCGCCGGTAGGGCGGCGATTCAGGCATGGGCCACCCGCATGTCGCCTTGCGCGGCGGGGTCGCGCGTCGGATCGCCGCGCCGGCATTCGCGGAAGATGCGCGCGCGGCAGGTCTTGCACACGTCCGGGTCGAGCCGCCCGTAGAGCGTCTCGATCGCCTCGGTCTTGGTGTCGAACAGGTTGGCGCCACCGATCGTCTTCAACGCGCCGCTTTCGGCGAGCTGCTCCTGCACCGTGTCCTTGATCCGGATGAAATACAGGCCGCCGCCCTGCGCGCGCCGGCGTTGCGCCTCTTCGGCCAGATAGTGCGCGCCCGCCAGATCGATGAAGTTGATACCGTGGGCCACGACCGCCACGTGCTTCTGGCCGGGCGCGGCGGCGTCCTGCGCGGCGAGGCTTTCGCGGATGTGCGAGGTGGCGCCGAAGAACAGCGAGCCGTCGATCCGCACGAAGCGCAGTTGCGGACACTGCGCGGCATTCTCCGCGTCGGTGAAGCGGCGCTTCTTGTTGTGCGGATCGGGCGCGCGCACCCGCACCTGCGGCTTGGAGGTGCGGGCAAGATAGATCGCGAGCGACATCAGCACGCCGACGATGATCGCCTCTTCCAGCGTCAGGAACAGCGTGCAGGCGAAGGTGGCGAGCAGGATCGCCGATTCCTGGCGGCTCGATTTCAGCGTGTGGAAGATCTCGTCGAAATCGATCAGGCCCCAGGCCACCATGAACAGAATGCCGGCCATCGCCGCATTCGGCAGATATTGCGCCCAGGGCGCGACCAGCAGCACGAGCACGACCAGGAAGACACCGGCCAGGATCGCCGCCAGCGGCGTCTTCGCGCCCGCCGCGAAATTCACGCCGCTGCGGTTGAACGAGCCGGTGGCGACGTAGCCCGAGAAGAACGCGCCGGCGATGTTGGAGAGCCCCTGGCCGACGAACTCCTGGTTGCCGTCCACGTGCTGGCCGGAGCGCGCGGCCAGCGCGCGGGCGATGGACACCGCTTCGGTCAGCGCCAGCAGCGTGACCGCGATGACGCCCGACGCGAGCATGCGCACCTGTTCGAGATCGAAGCTGGGCATGGACAGCGGCGGCAGCGTGGCCGGCAGCGCGCCGACCGCGGGCAGCGGCACGCCGCTTGCGCGCGCGACGAAATAGCCGAACACCGAGCCGCCCAGCATGGCGACGATCATGTAGGGCAGCCGGGGCAGCCAGCGTTTGACCGCGACGCCCAAGAGCAGCGTGACGAGGCCGGTCAAGGCGATGTCGGTATGGATGTCGGCGAAATGCGTGAAGGCGTAGCCCCACACGGTCGCGAAATCGGAACCGCGCGGGATGTCGAGGCCGGTGAAATGCTTGACCTGGTTGGTCGCGATCAGGATCGCCGCGCCGGCGGTGAAGCCTGTGACGACCGAGTGCGAGATGAAATTGACCAGCGTGCCCAGCTTGGCCAGCCCCATCACCACCTGGACGACGCCGACCATGAAGGTGAGCGTGAGCGCGAGCTTGACGTATTCGGCGCTGCCCGGCTCGGCGTGCGGCGCCAGCACCGAGAACAGCACGATGGAGGCCGCGGTCGTCGGCCCCGACACCAGATGCCAGCTCGAACCGAACAGCGCGGCGACGATCGCGGGAATCATGCCCGCGTACAGGCCGTACTCGGGCGGCATGCCGGCGATGGTGGCGAAGGCCACGCATTGCGGCAGCGCCACCAGCGCGCCGGTCAGGCCGGCCATGACGTCGATGCGTGAAGTATCGCGGTTGACGAGCGGCCACCACTGCAAAAAGGCGGTGAAGGGCTTGAGCCAGGGCGGCAGGGCGTGCGTAGCGGTAGCGGACATTGCGGGCCGGGAACTCCAGTCGGGGATGCCGAATAAATACCCCCACACGCGTCGCCGCGCCGTCAAACCCGTGTCAAACGACCATCAAACTCCGCCGAAGCGCAGCGTCGCCCGCGTGCCGCTGCCTTCCTCGCTCGCCAGTTCGATCGTCCAGCCGTAGCGGTCGCAGATCTTCCGCACCAGCGCGAGCCCGATCCCGGCGCCGGCGCTGTGCGCGCCCTTGTAGTAGCGCTGGAACACCTTGTCCAGCGCCTCGCGCGGGATGCCCAGGCCGGTGTCGATCACGCTCAGGCTCGTCGCGTCGAGGCGGACGCGGACGCTGCCGCGCTCGGTGTAGGTGAAGCTGTTGCGCAGCAGGTTGGCGACGACGATGGCGACGAGATTGGCGTCGGCGGCGATCCGGGGATACGCGTCGCAGGTCAGCGTGACCTCGACCGGCCGATCGCCCAGCAGATGACAGTGCTTGTCGATCGATTCCTGGATCAGCGCGGCCAGATCGACCGATGCCCGGCGCGCGTCGTTGCGTTCGCGCGCCATCGCCAGCAAGGCGGTGGAGAGGTCGGCCATGTCGGCGGCGCCGCGCTCGATGCGCATCAGTCGCTGGCGATCCTTCTCCGGCCGGCGCTCGTCCGCGAGCAGCACTTCGGCGGCGCCGCGGATCGCCGCGATCGGGGTGCGCAGTTCGTGCGAGACGTCGGTGGCGAAGGCGCGCTCGCGGTCGACGAAATCGGCCAGGCGGTTGAGCGTGGACTCGAACGCGCGCGCCAGCTCGCCGACCTCGTCGGCGCCGAAATCCTCGGCCAGCCGGCCCGGATGCGATTCGGGGCCGACCACGCGCACCCGGCGCGCAAGCTCCTTCACCGGCTCGATGACGCGCTCGGCCAGCCACAGCGCGAAACCGCCGGACAGCAGCGCCATCAGGGCGACGAATGCCGCGAGATACAGTTTCAGGCTGGCCTGCTTTTCGCGAAACAGGTCTTCGTTGTAGAGCAGGTAGTATCGGCTGCCGTCCCGCTCGGCGATGGCGACGCGGTAATGCACGCCGTTCAGATGCGTATCGTGCAGGCCGGACGGCCATTCCACGATGGCGGCGGGCGGCGCCGGCTCTCCCGGGCGGGCGGGCAGGGCATAGCCCAGCAGCATCGCGGTCGCCGGCGGCAGCGACGCGGGATTGCGCGCGCGGCGCGCCAGGTAGTCCTGGATTTCCGCATCGAGCATTCTGTCGATCATGCGCTGGCCGGCATCGCGCACGCCGAAATAGAGTCCGACAGCGGTCGCCAGGGCGATCACGCCGCCCACCAGCGCGAACGCGCTGGCGACACGGAACCGCAGGCTGCGGCTAAATCGCATCGACCGGCGCGACCCGGTAGCCCACTCCCCTCAGGGTGTGAATCAGCGTCGGTTCGCCGAGTCCGTCGACCGCCGTCCGCAGCGTGTGCATGTGCGCGCGCAGCGCATCGGAATCCGGCGGCGAATCCCCCCACACGGCGCGCTCCAGCTCCTCGCGGCGCACCACGCGGGGCGAGGCGCGCATCAGGGTTTCCAGCAGCTTGAGGGGGATCGGCGGCAGCACGATGGTGCGCTCGCCGCGCCGTATCCGCACGAGCGCGGGATCGAATTCCAGCTCCGCCACCCGCAGCACCGCGGAGGTCAGCTCGCTGCGGGAACGCCGCACCAGCGCCTTCAGGCGCGCCTCCAGCTCGCGCAGCGCGAAGGGCTTGAGCACGTAGTCGTCGGCGCCGCTGTCGAGGCCGGCGACGCGGTCGTCGAGGGCGTCGCGCGCCGTGAGCATGAGCACGGGGGTGCTGCGGTGCGCCTCGCCCCGGAATTTGCGGCACAGGGTGAAGCCGTCCAGGCCGGGCAGCATCACGTCCAGCACGATGGCGTCGTAGTCGTGCGTGACGGCCAGATGCAGGCCGGTGATGCCGTCGCCCGCCACGTCGACCGCATGCCCCTTGGCGCCGAGAAAGTCGCAGACGTTGGCCGCCAGGTCGGGATTGTCCTCGATGACCAGGATGTGCAGCGGTGCGGGCAGGGACATGGGGGAACGGGCCGGTTCGGTTTGATCCAGTCTAGGTCAAACTTCGTCAAAATTGCGTCAAGAAGACGCCGGCGCCCGGAACCCGCTCAAGCGCCGATTGCGATGCGCGCGCCGAGCCAGTTCCGGACGCCCGCCCACAGGCGCCGGCCGCGCCTCGCGCCGCACGGGGCGAGGATCAGGACATCGCACCCGTCCGACAGACGGGCATCGGATTCGCCGGTCACGATGAGATCGGGGCGCCGCGATTCGGCATACTGCCTCAGTCGCCTGCGGCCGGGGCCGTAGAACGCGCGGCAGGCCGCCCCGTCCGCGCCGAGCGCCGCGGCGAGGCGTTCCAGCCGGCGCTCGGCGGCCCGTTCGTACGCATGGGCTTCGCCGGTGACCGGGCCGCCGTCGAGCAGGCCGTCCGGTTCGATCAGATGCAGCAGGTCCAGCTCGGCGCCGTTCTGCCGCGCCAGCAGCAGGGCCTTGCCCACGACCGGCGCGTCGAACGCGTCGAAGCGCACCAGCGCGGCGATGCGCCGGTAGGGACGGAATTCGGACATGACGCCACCTCCTTTCCGCTTCGGACGGCGGACGGACGCCCGGAGCCGGGCGCCCGCCGCGCGTCAGGTCTTGACCGCCAGCGCGGGCTGAATGCCGCCGGCGACGCGGAAGCGGTCGTCCCGCGCCGCGTCGCCCAGCCAGGCGTAGATGGCGGACAGCGCATGCTCTTCGCCAGGGAAGATGTACTGCTCGCCGATCTCGTCGTACAGGCCGGTATTGCGCATCACGTCGAGCACCTGTTTCTTGAGGCCGGAGAACACCAGCGTCACGCCCACGGCGTGCAGACGCTCGTGAATCCCGCGGATCGCCTCCTCGCCGGTGGCGTCGAGCTGGTTGATGCCGTTGCCGACCACCAGCAGATACCTGGCCTGGGGATTCGCCGCCAGCGTCTCCAGCACCATGTCCTCGAAATAGGCCACGTTGGCGAAATAGAGCTGACCGTCGAAGCGCATCACGATGACGTGCTCGCTGGTCGGCAACTCGGGGTGGACCTTGATGTCGCGCAGGGTGCCGTCGGCATGGCGGCCGAGCTGGGCGACGCGCGGCTTCATCGTGCGGTACAGGTGCAGCGCGAGCGCGAGCGCGGCACCGATCAGGATGCCCTTGTCGAGATGCGGCGCGGCCACGAGCGTCACGACGAAGGTCACGGCGGCGACGAGGCCGTCGGCCTTGCTGGCCTTCCAGGTGTGCTTGAGCGCAGCCGGCGTGATGAGGCCCGTCACGGCCAAGAGGATGATCACGCCCAGGGTGGCCTTGGGCAGATGGTAGAGATAGGGCGTGAACAGCAGCAGGGTCAGCGCGACGAACAGGCCGTTGAACACCATCGCGAAGCCGGTCTGCGCGCCCGCCTGCAGGTTGATCGCCGAGCCGGTGAACGAGCCGGTGGCCGGGTAGGACTGGAAGAAGGCGCCGCCCATGTTGGCCACGCCCTGGCCGATCAGCTCCTGGTTGGGATCGATGCGCTGCTTGGTCTGCGCGGCGAGCGCCTTGGCCATCGAGATGCACTCCATGAAGGCGACCAGCGCGATGATGAGCGCCGCCGAGATCAGTTGCAGCACGGCGTCGAAGGACAGCGTCGGCAGGCGGAACGAGGGCAGGCCCGCCGGAATGTTGCCGACGACGTCGCCGCCGCCGGTCAGGTTCATCTTGCCGTCTTCGATCTTCTTGATGTGCCAGGTCTGGCCGTCGGTCGCGACGCCGGCCGGCGCCTTGCCCGCAAGATAAAGCATGGCGGCCTGGCTTTCGGGCGCATCGGCGCGGACGAATTCGAGCGTGCGCAGGTAGCGCATGCCTTCCTTGGCCTGCTTCTCGAGAGTGTCCGCCTCGATTTTCAGCAGATCCACCCGATAGCGCAGATCGGTCGCCGCACGCACGTCGCCGGCCTTCTCCAGCGCGCGCAGTTCCGCCCCCTTGGCGGTGATGTCGGTCTGCAGCGTCTTGGCGCGCGCCTGCGTCGCTGCGTGATCGACCACCAGTTGCTGAATCTCGGCATCCGCAAAATGCTTGGCCGAACCCGAGGTCTTGTGCGCGAAGCCCATCGCGTAGCTGACCAGGGTGGTGATGACCACGGCGATCAGCACGCTCGGCTTGGACAGAAGCTTGACCTTCTTCAGTACCAGCATCAGTACCAGCGCGAACACCGACATCGCCAGCGTCGGCAGGTGCGTCTGCCCGATGTTGCCGAACATCTCGGCGATGTCGGCGAGGAAGGAATCGCTGCGGCCCTTGGGAATGCCGAGCAGCAGATCGAGCTGCGACAGGGCGATGATGATCGCCGCCGCGTTCATGAAGCCGAGGATGACCGGATGCGAGACGAAGTTGACGATGGCGCCGAGCTTGAACGCGCCCAGGCCGAACTGGATGACGCCGACCATCAGCGTGAGCAGCAGCGCCAGCCCGATGTATTCCTCGGTGAAGGGCACGGCCAGCGGCGTCAGCGCCGCCGCGGTCATCAGCGAGATGATCGCGACCGGCCCGGTGGCGAGCTGCCGCGACGAGCCCCACAGCGCGCCGAGGATCGCCGGCACCAGCGCGGTGTAGAGGCCGAAATACACCGGCAGGCCGGAGAGCTGGGCGTAGGCCATCGCCTTGGGCACCAGCACGAGCGCGCCGGTGATGCCCGCGATCATGTCCCCGCGCAGGATGACGCTGTTGATCGGAAACCAGTGGAGGAACGGGAACAGGCGGTAAAGCAAGGGGTTCATGGCGGCGCGGGCTTTATTGTTGACGAATGAAGCAGCAATGCTGCAATTCGCAACATTTTAGCCAAAGCCCCGCCCGGGCGGAAGAGTCAAGCGCGCTCGCCCGCGTAGCGTTTGAGCTTGCGCCAGAGCGAAACCCGGTCGATGCCGAGCATCTGCGCGGCGAGCGTCTGGTTGCCGTGCGCCTGTTCGAGCACCCAGCGGATGTAGTCGCGCTCCTGTTCCTCCAGCGAGGCGATGCGGCCGTCGCGCCGGCGGAAGGCGTGGATGGTCAGGTCGCGCAGATCGTCCGGCAGGTGCGCCGCCTCCAGCGTGTCGCCCTGGCAGATCGCGACGCCGCGCTCGACGATATTCTCCAGTTCGCGGACGTTGCCGGGAAAATCGTAGCTTTTGAGGATGGACAGCGCCTCGTCCGACAGCCGCCGCACCGGCTTGCCCATGACCGGCGCGGCGCGGTCGAGGAAATGCTGCGCCAGCAGCGGAATGTCCTCGCGCCGCTCGGACAGCGGCGGAATGTGCAGGTTGACGACGTTCAGCCGGAAATACAGATCCTGGCGGAAACGGCCCTCGGCCACCCAGTCCTTCATGTTGCGGTTGCTGGCGGCGACGAAGCGGACGTCGATGCGGCGCGCGCGCGTGCCGCCGACGGGCAGCACTTCGCGCTCCTGGATCGCGCGCAGCAGCTTCACCTGCATGCCGGGCGACATCTCCGTGACTTCGTCGAGGAACAGCGTGCCGCCGTCGGCCGCTTCCAGCAGACCCGTCTTGCCCACCGCGCCCGTGAACGCGCCCTTCTCGTGGCCGAACAGCTCGTTCGCCAGCAGCTCCTCGTTGAACGCGCCGCAGTTCAGCGCGACGAAGGGCCCGTCCGGGCGTCCGCCGTGCTCGTGCAGGTAGCGCGCGAACAGCTCCTTGCCGGTGCCGGATTCGCCGGTGATCAGCACGTTGGCGCCGGTGCCGGCGACCTGGCGCGCCATGTCGAGCAGCTTCTGCATGCCGCCGTCGCGGGTGACGATGCGGGTGCGACCGCCGATGGCGTCGAGCTGGGCGCGCAGCGCGCGGTTCTCGCGCTTGAGCCGGATTTTCTCCAGCGCCTCGGCGACGGTCTGCCGCACCTCGTCGAGACGGAACGGCTTGGCGATGTAGTGGAAGGCACCGATCTTCATCGCCTCGACCGCGGTTTCGAGCGTGGCGAAGCCGGTGATCATGATGACTTCGAGGTCCGGATGGCGCGCCTTGCAGTGCTGCAGCAGTTGCATGCCGTCGACCTTGTCCATCTTGAGGTCGGTCAGCACCAGATCGAACGGCTGGGTGTCGACCAGTTCCAGCGCGTGCCGTCCGCTCTGGGTGGCGACGGTTTCGTAGCCTTCGCGGGCGAGCACGTGTTCCAGGTTGCGCAGGGCGATGCGTTCGTCGTCGACGATCAGGATTCTGGCGGTCATGGCGTATCTTTCAGCCGGGCAGGCAGGCGGATGCGGAAACGCGCGCCGCCGCCGGGGCGGTTGTCCGCCGTCAGGCAGCCCTCGTGTTTCTCGATGATTTCAAAGGCGATGAACAGGCCGAGCCCGCTGCCCTGCCCTACCGGCTTGGTGGTGAAGAAGGGGTCGAAGATGCGTTCCAGCATGGCCTCGGGGATGCCCGGCCCGTTGTCCGAGACTTCGATCTCGACGGCGGTCTGGCCGGCCCGGCAGCCGCCGTGCGGCGCCGGGAAATCGTCGCCCTTTTCGCCCATCCGCACCGGACGCGCCGCGATCGTGAGCTGCGGCGCGCCAGCCAGCTCACGCAGCGCATCGTAGGCGTTGACGACCAGGTTCAGCAACGCCTGCTGCAGGCGCGGCCGGTCGGCCACCACCGTGAGGTCGGCCGGAATGGCCACGCGCACGTCGACCCGCGGGGGCCGCTTGTTCTTGATGAAGCGCAGGGTCTCCTCGACCAGTTCGGCCAGCGCCACCCGGCGCGGCTCGAATTCGCGGTCGCCGGAATAGTCCAGCAGCGCGCGCACGATGCGCCGCGCGCGCAGGGTCTCGTCGTCGATGTCCTGCACCAGTTGGGCGCGCAAGCCGGGGTCGAGCCGCGCGTCCTCGCGCAGGATCTGCGCCGAGGACGAGATGTTCGACAGCGGGTTGTTCAGCTCGTGCGCCACGCCGGACAGCAGCGTGCCCAGCGAAGCGAGCTTCTCCGAACGCACCAGCGTGTGCTGGCGGCGCTCCAGCTCGTCCAGCACGTGATTGAACGCCGTCGCCAGCGAGACGAACTCGCGGTCGCCGTCGAGCGCGAGCCGGGTCAACTGCCCCGCGGCCACCGCCTCCATGCGCGCCTCCATCGCCTGCAGCGGACGCGCCACCCGGCGCGCCAGCGCGAGGCCGGCCGCCACCAAGCAGACCACCGCGGCCGCCAGAAAGACCAGGAAATTGCGCCGGTGCGCACGCAAGGCCTCGTCCACCGACTGCCGTTCGCGCTGGGCCAGACGCTCCCCGAGCGTGACGGTGCGCTTGCCGAGCGTGCGCACGCCCGCCGCCGTGGCCTCGTCGTCGGGGTCCTGCACGTAGGCGGCCATCACCGCCGCATAGCGCGCGAGGTCGTCCGCCAGCCCGGCCGCCGCGCCCGCGCCGGCCAGCGCGTCGATCGTCGCGGCGTCGCGCTGCGCGCGCTCGCGCGCGACCGCGAGGAAATGCGCGTGCTCGTCGAGATCGCGCATCTGGGCGTACAGCAGGTAATTCTTCTCGAAACGCCGCATCTCCAGGATGGCGTCGAACAGCACCGCGACCTTGCCGCCTTCGCGCACCTTGTCCTCGATGCGCGCCAGCTCGACCAGCGCCACGGCCGACATGCCGACGACCAGCACGGCGAGCGAAAGATAGACCAGCGCGATCTTGGCTTGCAGGGAACGCATCCCGACAGTCTAACCCGATGTTGCAAAGTGAAATAGCCGACGCCGGCCGGCGCAGCCATGAGCAGAGCAAGCCATTGAAAATAAATAAAAAAACATCTGGCACGCACGCTGCTAAAGGCCCTACACCCATTCGTCATGAAGGCGTCAACATCATGCAAAAACTGCATATAGAAGTGCTCGCTCCGCGCACGCCGCAGCAGACCTATCTGGACGAACGCCTGCGCGCCGCCCGCTGGCTCGGCTGGGATGCGCCGCGCGCCGCCGCCAAGCCCCCGACTCCGCCGGCCGATTCGGCCCTGCCGGCCTTCGTTCCCCCGCCGCAAGGCGAGCCGGCCTGATGTCGCGTCGCGTGCTGCTGGCCCTGCGGCCGGTGTCGCCGGTCGAACGCCTGTTCGCCGCCGGCGCGGCGCTCGCGCGCCGGATGGACGCCGGCCTCGAAGTGCTGGCCGACCCCGCGCACCCCGGCTGGCCGGACATCGTCGCGCGCCTGGGCGCGCTGGCGCGCGGCGACCTCGACTGCCGCCTCACGCCCCTGGAAGGGCTCGACATCCGCCGGCTCGTCGATTACGCGCGCAGCCACGAAGGCATCGTCTCGGTCGTCGTCGGCCGGCCCGCCGCCTGGGCCGGCGAGCACGACGTCGAGCTGTGGGCGCGGCTCGAATGCCCGCTGGTGGCCGCCGCGGATGCGCCGGGCCAGCCCCATGAAGCCTGACTTCCCCCGATTTTTCTGCCAACCCGGAGTTTTTCCATGATCAAGGACACGTCCAAACTCATGCCCGCCCTGTTCTGGGGCGGCGTGACCGCCGCGCTGTACTGGCTGCTGTTCCAGCTCGCCGGCGATTTCCAACAGCTCGCCCACACCACGCTGGACGCCTGCGCGGTGGGCGACGCCGCGCACCCCACCTACTACAACAAGGCGACGCCCGAGCTGTGCGCCGCCGAGGGCGGCGCTTTCGTCGAAGGCGTGTGGTGGTACGTGCTCGCACCCATCGCGCTGGCCTTCGCGCTGTCCTACACGCACGGCAATTTCACCGGCCTGTTCTGGGACGTGGTCGGTCTCAAGGCGAAAAAATAATTCTCAAGGGAGCATCATGGAACTCATCGACTTCATCGAAATCACGCCGCTGACCGCGATCCTGCTGATCCTGGTCGGCTTCGTCGGCGGCATGGTGTCCGGCTTCATCGGCTCGGGCGGCGCCTTCGTACTGACCCCGGCGATGATGACGCTGGGCGCGCCCGGCATCGTCGCGGTCGCGTCCAACATCTGCCACAAGTTTCCCAAGGCGCTGGTCGGCGCGGTCAAGCGCAACAAGTACGGCCAGGTGGACGTGAAGCTGGGCCTGATCCTCGGCCTGTTCGCCGAAGCCGGCGTGCTGTTCGGCAAGCACGTGATGACGGGCATCAAGAACAGCTTCGGCGCGGTCGGCACCGACCTCTACGTGTCGGCGATGTTCGTCGTCACGCTGGCCATCGTCGGCGGCTTCGTCTACAAGGACTACCGCAAGCTGAAGGTACTGGACGACGCCGGCAACGGCGACGAGCAGCCCGTCCCTGTGACCAAGCTGGCGCGCTGGGTGCAGTCGGTGCGGATTCCCGGCACGATGATCTACTCGAAAGGCGCACAAGCGGAAATCTCCGTGCTGTTCCTCGTGCCCATCGGCTTCGCCACCGGCTTCCTCGCCTCGGCGATCGCGGTGGGCGGCTTCATCGGCGTGCCGGCGATGATCTACATCCTGGGCCTGCCGGCGATCATGGCCTCGGCGACCGAACTGGTGATCGCGTTCATCATGGGCCTGGGCGGCACGTTCTTCTACGGCCTGGAAGGCGTGGTGGACATCCGCCTGGCGATGCTGATCCTGCTGGGCTCGCTGTTCGGCGTGCAGTTGGGCGCCATCGGCACGACCTACGTGAAGGACTATCAGGTCAAGTTCACGATGGCGGTGATCATGCTGACCGTGCTGTTCTCGCGCTTCTTCTACATCCCGGGCTACATGGGTCAGCTCGGCATGATCGAGCCCCTGCCCGAAACCACGACGCACATGCTGAAGCTGGCCGGCGACGCGATTCTCGCCGTGGCCCTGTTCGTCGGCGCCTGGACGGTGCTGAGCGCGCTGATGAAGGGCATCCGCGAACACCGGCGGCAGCACGTCTCGCATACCGATAAAGTGGGCGTGACCGAGTAAATTCCGGATCGGCCGCGCAGGTACGATGGTACTATCAAGAGCCGGTTTTCCGGCTCTTCTTCATCCCGCGCCGAGAGCATCCATCATGATCCGCAAGAATCCCACCGGGCATCTTCCCGTCGTCCACGATACCGCCTTCGTCGATCCCACCGCCATCCTCTGCGGCAAGGTCATCGTCGAGGAAAACGTCTTCATCGGCCCCTACGCCGTGATCCGCGCCGACGAGGTGGACGAGAACGGCGAAATGGAAGCCATCGTCATCGGCGCCAATTCCAACATCCAGGACGGCGTCGTCATCCACTGCAAGGCCGGCGGCGGCGTCAGCATCGGCCGCGGCACCTCGATCGCGCACCGCTCCATCGTGCACGGCCCCTGCACCGTCGGCGACGACGTCTTCGTCGGCTTCAACTCGGTGCTGTTCAACTGCGTGGTCGGCAGCCATTCGGTGATCCGCCACAACTCGGTGGTCGAAGGCTGCGAGGTGCCGCACAGCTTCTACATCCCCTCCACCGCGAACATCAAGTCGGACAAAGACCTCGAGACCATCGAGCGCGTAACCCCCGACGTCGCCAGCTTCTCGGAAAGCGTGATCCAAGCCAACACGGAACTGGTGAAGGGCTACAAGCGGATCCGCAACGAATTCTGACCGGCCGATGATCGCCGCGCGGGAAGCCTGGCAGGCGGGCCTGTTCGACAGGGCCCACTGGGCGGGCAACCTCGCGGCCGGACTGGTGGTCGGCGTGGTGGCGCTGCCGCTGGCGATGGCGTTCGCGATCGCCAGCGGCGCCCGCCCCGAACAGGGCATCTACACCGGCATCGTCGCCGGCGTGCTGGCCGCGCTGTTCGGCAGTTCGCGGGTGTCCATCAGCGGGCCGACCGGCGCCTTCATCGTCATTCTCGCCGGCATCACCGCGCAATACGGCATCGGCGGCCTGCAGATCGCCACGCTGATGGCCGGCCTGATCCTGCTGGCGATGGGCCTGGTCAAGCTGGGCAGCATCATCCGCTTCATTCCGACGCCGGTGATCACCGGCTTCACGGCCGGTATCGCGGTCATCATCTGGGTCAGCCAGTGGAAGGATTTTTTCGGCCTCCAGCCGGCCGCCGCGGGCGGTCATTTCCATGAAAAGCTGCGCGCGCTGATCGAAGCCCTGCCCGGCCTGCATCTGCCGACCACGCTGCTGTCGCTGGCGGCGCTGGCCATCCTGATCCTTTCGCCGCGCGTGCTGCGGCGCATCCCCGGCCCGCTGGTCGCGCTGGTCGCGCTCACCGCCGCGCAGGCCTGGTGGCGGTTCGACGGCGTCGCCACGATCGGCAGCGCCTTCGGCGGCATTCCCGCGGGCCTGCCCATGCCGCACTGGCCGGACATGAGCTTCGGGCGCGTGCTCGAACTGATCGGCCCGGCCTTCACCATCGCCATGCTCGGCGCGATCGAATCGCTGCTGTGCGCCGTGGTCGCCGACGGCATGGCCGGCACGCGCCACGATCCCAACCAGGAACTCGTCGGCCAGGGCATCGCCAATATCGCCGCGCCGATCCTGGGCGGCTTCGCGGCCACCGGCGCCATCGCGCGCACCGCCACCAGCATCAAGAACGGCGGCACCAGCCCGCTCGCCAGCGTGGTGCATGCGCTGGTGCTGATCGCGGTCGTCGTCGCGCTGGCGCCGCTGGCGGCGCAGATTCCGCTGGCCGTGCTGGCCGCGATCCTGTTCGTGGTGGCCTGGAACATGAGCGAGGCGCGGCACTTCGTCGACCTGCTGCGGCACGCCCCGGTCAACGACAAGGTGCTGCTGCTGATCACTTTCCTGCTGACCGTGTTCGCCGATCTGGTCATCGCGGTCAACGTCGGCGTGCTGCTGGCGGCGCTGCTGTTCATGAAGCGCATGAGCGAGACGGTGAAGATCGAGGGCGAGAGCGAAGCCACGCTGGCGGCCGTCTGCCCCGTGAGCGTGCCGCCCGACGTACGGATCTATTCGATCGACGGCCCGCTGTTCTTCGGCGCGGCGGCGAGCTTCGAGCGCACGCTCGCCAGCCTGCACGACCAGACGCGCGTGCTGATCCTGCGGCTGGGCCAGGTGCCGATGGCCGACGCCACCGCGATGCAGGCGCTGGCCGACCTGACGCGCCATTTCCAGCAACGCGGTGTGAAGGTGCTGCTGTGCGAGGCGTCGCCGCGCATCAACGAGAAACTGGGGAACTTCGGCCTGCTGGCGCAACTGGGGCAGGCGGACGCCCGGATCGGACTGGTCGAGGCCCTGGATCGAATCGACCCGGCGCCGGCCTGAACGCTGGGCTCAGTCCTCGTCGCCCAGCTCCGGATTCCAGCCCTTTTTGCGCGCGTCCGTCATGGCCTGCTCGTAAAGCGCAGCGTGGCGCTCGCGCAGCTCGGACGGCAGGCGGCTCGGCAGATTGGCGTACTTGTCCCACTCGCGCTCGACCTTGTCCATCAGGATCTGCATGCGGCCGAGATCCCAGCCAGTGCAGTCCTCGGTCTCCGGAATGAAACCGAACAGCCAGCCGTCGAGCACGATGCGCCCGAGCTGGGTGATGCCGTGCTTGTCCCGGTGATAGCCGACGTAGGTTTCCATGTCCGAATGTGCTTTCTTAACGCGTCAGTCCAGCATACAGCAGCGGCAGTTTCTCCGGCAGTCTTGCCACGTGGTCGACGACCATGTAGTTCTTCTGCCCGAAGATGCGGCTGACGTAGTTGTCGGCGCGCGGATCGAGGCTCATGCAATAGGTGACGACGCCGTGTCGCGCCACTTCCTCCACCGCCTTCTTGGTGTCGTAGCGCAGGTACTGCGGGTCGCGCACGTCGATGTCGGCCGGCTCGCCGTCGGTGATGACGATCAGCAGCTTCTTGGCCGAGTGCTGCAGTTTCAGATGATGGCCGGCATGGCGGATCGCCGCGCCCATGCGCGTCGAGAGCTGGCCGGTCATGCCGGCGAGCTTCGCCTTCGGCGTCTCGTCCCAGTGCTGGTCGAAATCCTTGAAGCGGTAGTACTCGACGTCGTGGCGGCCGTCCGAGCAGAAGCCGTGGATGGCGAAGGGGTCGCCCACCTTGCTGATCGCGTCGGCGAGCAGCACGCAGGCCTGGCGGGTCAGGTCGAGCACGCTGTATGCCTGATCCTGCACCAGCTCGTTGGTCGATTCGGACAGGTCGAGCAGCACGAGGATGGAGAAATCGCGCGTCTTCCTGACCGAGCGCATCATGATGCGCGGGTCGGGCTGGTTGCCGAGGCGAATGTCGGTGAAGCTCGCGATCGCCGCGTTGATGTCGATCTCGTCGCCGTCCTCCAGCTTGCGGATGCGCTGCACACCCTGCGGCTGCATGGCGTCGAGCAGGAATTTCATGCGGTGGATCTCGCGCTTGTAGCGGGCCGTGATGTCGTCGATGACCGCCAGATCGCCCGCCCGGGTGCGCTTCTCCAGCACGGTGGCCCAGGCCGGCCGTTCGAGCTGGATCTGGTAATCCCATTCCGAGTAGTGGAAGGGATCGGACATCGGCTCCTTGCCTTCCAGCGCGTTGAAGGATTGGGTGTTGCTCTCGGGGCCGATGTCCTCGTAGGGAAACAGCTCGGTGCCGAGCACCCAGATCTCCTGGGCGTCGTCGCCGGCGGTCTCGACGTCGATCTCGTTCGCCATCTCCACGACGCTGACGTACTTGCGCACCTGCTTGATCGACTCGTAGCCCGCGCCGGCGGCCTTGTCGAAATCGAATTCCTCGAAGGCCCAGAAATAGCGGTTGTCGTCGCGATACGGCGCGGCGAGCACGTCGGTGCGCGGATTGAAGGCGAGCTTCTTGGCGCCGATGCTGTGCGCGAGCTGCACGCCGATCTCCCACGCGATCGTGTGCGAATCGAGCTTGTCCCGCGCGGCCGCGAACAATGCGCGACCCTCGGCGATCCACGGATCGTCGTCCCGGTAGCCGTCGTCGAGCAGCGCGCGCGCCAGGCGGTCGAGCCAGTCGCCGACGCGGGCCTGCTGCGCGGGCGTGACGACGTGGAACTGCGCCCACAACTGCTTCAGGCCGGGAAAGCGGCGGATCGCCAGCGTTTCGACGCGCGCGTCCTCGATCACCGAGATCACCGCCATCTGCAGCGGATTCAGCGCCTCGGCGGAAATCGGCTCGCGGGTCTCCACGACATGCGCGGCGCAGTGCGCGGCGGTTGCGCGGTAGAGTTCCAGCCCTGACACCGGTTCGCGGCCTTCCGGCGCGAAGTCGTCGAAGGCGTCCGGCAGATGCAGCAGGTAGTCCTCGATGTAGGGCTTGTAGCCCTCGCGCGATTCGAAATCGCCGGAAGTCGGGCGCATGAAGAAGTCGCGCGCCCACAGCGCCCGCAGATACATGTTGATGCGGCGCTGCACATCGATCAGAAGCGTGCCCTTGCGCTCCTTCTGCAACATGGCCAGCGACTCCTTCGATTCGAGGCCGAAGTAGCGGATCTGCTCCTCGTAGTTGGTGCGGTGCGCGTGCGCGCCCCACAGCGCCCAGCGGCGCAGCCCCCCCAGCGTCAGGTGCTGGAACAGCACTTCCAGCTTGTCGAGCATGGGCCGCACGCCGCGCGGCGCCTGCGCGATCAGCGTATTGACGAACTGCAGGTAGTTGAGGAAAAGCTGCGCGTCGCCGAGGCGGTTGGCCGCGGTCGGCGCGGTCGCGAGCAGCAGCTCGATGACGGCGCCGGAGGTCTTCGAGGCCAGCACGAGCGAAGACGTGGCCAGCTCGCCGACGACGTCCTCGCCGACTTCCTTGGCTACCATCGGCGCCTTCTCGATCCAGGTTTCGACCAGCGAGTCGCCGCGCCCCAGCCCCCGGATCGCGGACACGCCCTTGAGGTAGTTGTCCAGGCCGCGCGGCGAGAAAATCTTGGTCGCGTCATGCCAGCCCGCGTTCAACGCGGCCCGGCTGTGCTCGGACAGATCTTCCAGCAGTTCGGCGTAGTCTTCGAGTTTGATCAACATGGCTTTTCCAGGGATCGGGATTCAAGAAGCCAGGGGTCAGGATTCAGGGATCAGGATTCAGGGGCGGGGCGGCCATGGACCGCGCCCTTATTCAAGGGTACGGGCTTTGCCCGTACATTCCCTGGCCCCTGAATCCTGAATCCTGCCCCCTGGAGCATCAGAAGAACGTCGACACCGCCGCATCGAGCGCGTCGCGCATGTCCGGATCGTCGGTGATCGGACGCACCAGGGCGACGCGGCACGCGGCCTGCGGATCGACGCCCTTGGCGATCAACGATCCGGCGTAGATCAGCATGCGGGTCGACAGGCCCTCGTCGAGGCCGTGGCCCTTGAGGTTGCGGCTGCGCTCGGCGATGGAGACCAGCTTGCCGGCGACGTCGGCGCCGATGCCGGTTTCGTGCGCGACGATCTCGGTCTCGATCGCATGTTCCGGATAGGTGAAATCCAGGCCGCCGAAACGCTGTTTGGTGGACTGCTTGAGATCCTTCATCAGGCTCTGGTAGCCGGGGTTGTAGCTGATGACGATCTGGAAATCGGGGTGCGCGTGCACCAGTTCGCCCTTCTTCTCCAGCGGCAGCACGCGGCGGTTGTCGGTGAGCGGGTGGATCACCACGGTGGTGTCCTGGCGCGCCTCGACCACTTCGTCCAGATAGCAGATCGCGCCGTGGCGCGCGGCGATGGCCAGCGGCCCGTCCTGCCACTCGGTACCGGAGGCGGACAGCAGGAAACGCCCCACCAGATCGGACGCGGTCATGTCCTCGTTGCAGGCCACGGTGATCAGCGGCTTGCCGAGCTTGTGCGCCATGTATTCAACGAAGCGCGTTTTTCCACAACCGGTCGGGCCCTTCAGCATCATCGGCATGCGCACCGAGTAGGCGGCCTCGAACAACGCGACTTCGTCGGCGACGGGACGGTAGTAGGGTTCCTGGGTAATGCGGTACTGATCGATGATCGTGCTCATGGGGTCTCCTTGAGGAAGCTGCTTATTCATCCGCGAATGGCCACCCGCCGGCCATTCGCGGACAAACAAAAAGCCCCCGCGCCTCGCAGCGACGGGGGCACGAGGGCCTGTTAACACGAATTTCGCGACTTAAACGGTCTTGCCGCGGTAGATCACCATGGCGGCGCCCTGTGACTGCGCGAAGTTGTCGTAGCCGACCAGGCGAACGTGGTTGTTCGGGTTGGCCTTGTGACAGGCTTCGGCTTCGCCGAGGATGCGGTCGACGTCAGTCTCGCCGAACATCGGCAGCTTCCACATGTACCAGTAGTTGCTCATCAGGTGCTCGGGCTCGGTGTGCTCGATGGCGGGGTTCCAGCCCTTCTTGACGATGTACTCGACCTGCTTGCGGATGTTGGCCGCGTCCATGGCGGGCAGGTAGGAGAAGGTTTCGAACTTGCGGCTGGCGGGATCGCTCAGACGGCTCTTGTAATCCATCATTTCAGACATTTCGGTTCCTTTCGATAACTAGGGCAGGGGCCGGGATTCAGGATTCAGGGCTGGCGCGGCTGCGCCGCGCTTTTCCCCGAATCCTGATCCCTGAATCCTGAATCCTGTTTACTTGTGCGACACGTCCAGCTTGTCGACGGTGTCGAACTCGAACTTGATCTCTTTCCAGGTTTCCATGGCGATCTTCAGTTCGGGCGAGTGCTTGGCCGCTTCGGTCAGGATGGCCTTGCCTTCCTTCTCGATCTGGACGCCCTGGTTGCGGGCTTCCACGCAGGCTTCCAGCGCGACGCGGTTGGCCGCGGCGCCGGCCGCGTTGCCCCAGGGGTGGCCCAGGGTGCCGCCGCCGAACTGCAGGCAGGCGTCGTCGCCGAAGATCGCGACCAGCGCGGGCATGTGCCAGACGTGGATGCCGCCGGACGCGACCGGGAACACGCCGGGCATCGAGCCCCAGTCCTGGTCGAAGAAGATGCCGCGCGCGCGGTCTTCCTTGATGAAGCTGTCGCGCATGATGTCGATCCAGCCCAGCGTCGCTTCGCGGTCGCCTTCCAGCTTGCCGACGACGGTGCCGGAGTGCAGGTGGTCGCCGCCCGACAGGCGCAGGATCTTGGCCAGCACGCGGAAGTGGATGCCGTGGTGCGGGTTGCGGTCGAGCACGGCGTGCATGGCGCGGTGGATGTGCAGCAGGATGCCGTTGTCGCGGCACCAGTTGGCCAGGCCGGTGTTGGCGCAGAAGCCGCCGGTGATGTAGTCGTGCATGATGATCGGGGCGCCGATCTCTTTCGCGTATTCCGCGCGCTTGTACATCTCTTCGGGCGTCGGCGCGGTCACGTTCAGGTAGTGGCCCTTGCGCTCGCCGGTCTCGCGCTCGGCCTTGTGGATGGCTTCCATCACGAAGTCGAAACGCTGGCGCCACCGCATGAAGGGCTGGCTGTTGACGTTCTCGTCGTCCTTGGTCAGGTCGAGACCGCCGCGCAGGCATTCGTACACGGCGCGGCCGTAGTTCTTGGCGGACAGGCCCAGCTTCGGCTTGATCGTGCAGCCGAGCAGCGCGCGGCCGTACTTGTTGAGCATGTCGCGCTCGACCTGGATGCCGTGGGGCGGGCCGCCGCAGGTCTTGACGTAGGCGATGGGGAAGCGCACGTCTTCCAGACGCAGGCCGCGGATGGCCTTGAAGCCGAACACGTTGCCCACCAGCGAGGTGAACACGTTGACCACGGAGCCTTCCTCGAACAGGTCGATCGGGTAGGCGATGAAGGCGTAGAAGCAGGTGTCGTCGCCGGGCACGTCCTCGATGCGGTAGGCGCGGCCCTTGTAGTAGTCGAGGTCGGTCAGCAGGTCGGTCCACACCGTGGTCCAGGTGCCGGTGGACGATTCGGCGGCCACGGCGGCCGCGGCTTCCTCGCGGTCCACGCCGGGCTGCGGGGTGATCTTGAAGCAGGCAAGGATGTCCGTGTCGAGCGGGGTGTACTCGGGCATCCAGTAGGTCTGGCGATATTCCTTCACGCCAGCGTTGTAGGTCTTGACAGCCATGATTCCTCCTAGCAAAAGGTCGGGGTTACGCGCCATGCCGGGAGCGGTCATGGACGATGGAACGCATCATGCAGGAGGCAAATCATCAATAACAGTCGATTTTTTCTATTTCATCGATAGACTATAGTCTATGTTTTTACGCGGGACCGTCGACCGTGCGCCACCACACCACCTTCCGCCAGCTCGAAATCTTCGAGGCCATCGCCCGACTCGGCAGCTTCACCCGCGCCTCCGAGGAGCTGTTTCTCACTCAGCCCACGGTATCGATGCAGATCAAGAAGCTGACCGAGGCGGTGGGCGTGCCGCTGTTCGAGCAGATCGGCAAGAAGATCCATCTCACCCCCGACGGGCAGGAACTGGCCCAGGCCTCGCGGGAAATCTTCGGCATCATGGACCGCTACGTCATGTCGGTCGCCGAACGCCGGGGGCTCAAGCAGGGCCAGTTGCGGCTGACCGCGATCACCACCGCCTCGTATTTCGCGCCGCGCCTGCTGGGCGAATTCGCCCGGCTCCATCCCGGCATCGACGTGTCGCTGCGCGTGACCAACAAGGAGCAGGTGCTCGCCGGCATGGCCGACAACCTGGACGATCTCTATTTCGTCGGCCAGCCGCCGGAAGACATCGACGTCGTCGCCACGCCCATCATGGACAACCCCATCATCGTGCTCGCCGCCCCCGATCATCCCTTGGCGGGCGCGAAAAAAATCCCGCTCGAACGCATCGCGAAGGAGCCCTGGCTGATGCGGGAAAAGGGCTCGGGCACGCGCAACGCCATCGAACGCATGTTCGCCGGGCAAAGCCTCAACCTCCATCCCCGTCTGGAACTGGGCAGCAACGAGGCGATCAAGCAGGCCATCCTGGCCGGGCTGGGCATCTCCGCCCTCTCGCGCCACGCCCTCGCGCTCAACCAGCCGGGCCAGTTCGCCGAGCTCGACGTCGAGGGTTTTCCCATCCTGCGCCACTGGTACGCCGTCTATCCGGCCGGGCGGCAACTGTCGGTGGTGGCGCGGGCGTTTCTCGATCACCTGCTGGGGCGGGACAAGCCGGCGTCCTCCGGTCTGGATGGCCCTAAGCCCGTTTCAGGAAGCAGGCCTTGAGCAGCAGATTGCCCGCCTCGGTCCGGCAATCGATTTCGTGATCACCCTCGACGATGCGGATGCCCTTGATCTTGGTGCCGACCTTCAGGGTGAGGGAAGCGCCCTTCACCTTCAGGTCCTTGATCAGCACGACGGTATCGCCGTCGGACAGCGCGTTGCCGTGCGCGTCGCGGACGACGCGCGGCCCGGCCTCGGGCGCGGCCTCCATCTGTTGCGGCCACTCATGGCCGCAATCGGCGCAGACGTAGCGGTCGCCGTCCGGATAGGTGTTTTCCAGACTGCACTGGGGGCAAGGGGGAATCGGCATGGCGTGGTCTCGGAATGCGGAAAGGAAAATCACTTCGTCAGCGCGATGAACAACTGCGGCAGCCGCTCCGGCAGCCGCGCCACATGGTCGACGACGGCGTACTGGCGGCCGAAGACGTCGGCCACGTAGTCGTCGGCCTTGGGGTCGAGGCTGATGCAATACGTGAAGATGCCGTCGCGGTCGAGCTCCTTCACGGCCTGGCGCGCATCCTCGATCAGCAGCCGTTCGTCCGGCGCGTCGACGTCGGACGGCCGGCCGTCGGTCAGCACCAGCATCAGCTTCTTGTCCGCGCGGCGGGCGGAAAGATAGTGCGCGGCGTGGCGCATCGCCGCGCCCATGCGGGTGGACCAGCCCGCTTCCATCGCCGCCAGCCGCGCCTTCACGTCGTCGTTCCAGCGCTCGCCGTAGCCCTTGATGTGCAGGTAGCGTACGTCGTGCCGGGTGTTGGAACGAAAGCCGGCGATGGCGAAGGCGTCGCCCAGTTGCTCGACGGACCAGGCCAGCAGCGAGACGGCTTCGCGGCTGAGTTCGAGGATGGTCTGGTCGGAACCGGCGGCCGTATCGTTCAGCGATTCCGACAGGTCGAGCAGCAGCATGACGGCGATGTCGCGACCGTCGGTGCGGTGGCGCAGGTTGATGCGCGGGTCGGGCGTGGCGCCGCTCCTGAAATCGATCAGCGAACGCAGCGCGACGTCGAGGTCGAGTTCGCTGCCCTCTTCCTGGTAGCGGATGCGCACCTTGTCCTGCGGCTTCAGCAGATCGAGCATTTTCTTCAGCCGCTTGGCGAGCGCGCCGTGCTTGGCGAGCAACCGGTCGATCTCGGCGGCGTCGCCGCCGGCGTGCAGCGCCTCGTAGACGCTCACCCAGTCGGGGCGGTAGGTCTGACTGTCGTAGTCCCACTCGGGGTAGTGGCGCGGCGGCAAGCCGTGGATGGCCTCGCCTTGCTCGATCCTGCGCTTCTCGTCGAAGGCCTCCTCCTCGTCGCCCGACTCGATGAATTTCCACAACTGGCGGTTGTCGTCGCGGTAATCGACCACGGTGTCGGCGAAATGAATCCGCGCGAGCTGGTCGCTCTGGCGGCGCGTCTTGGCGACGTAGGCCAGCGCCAGCGCGGCGATCGCTTTCGTGCTCGATTCGCCCTCCGCCATCTCGGCGTGAAAGCGCGCCGCGTAATCCAGCAGGTCGGCGTCGGCATAGCCGTGATCGGGATCGAGCAGCGCGCGCGACAGCATCGCCATGCGGTGACGCAGGCACGAGGTGGTCTCGGCATCGCAGGCGGACTCGTCCGGCTTCGGATGCAGCGCGAGGAAGATGCGGCGCAGACCGGGATATTCGCGGATCAGCAGCGTGTCGACCCGGCAGTCCTCGAAGAACTCCACCGCCAGCCGCTGGAACGGGCTCCAGTTGTCCGCGACCTGCGCTTCGCTCCAGCGGCGGTGGCCGACGATGTGGGCCAGCGCCGCGCGATAACGGTCGAGTCCGGAGACCTCGCCCGCGTCGTCGTAGACGTCGGGCAGGCGAATGCCGAGCGTGTCGTAATACGGCACCGGCTTGCGCAGTTCGTCGAACGCGGTCGAGTACGGCACCAGGTGGTCGTGGTCCTGCCACAGGCCGCGCAGATACAAATCCAGCTTGCGCTCGACGTCGGCCAACAAGGTCCCGTGGCGCTCGCGCTGCAGCACCGCGCGGCTGTCGGCCGAATGCAGGTCGAAGTAGTCCTTCTGCCGTTCGGGATGGCGGCCGTGATTGCGGATGCCGTACTCGACCCAGTTTTTCAGGCCCGCGAGCGTGAGCTGGCCGAGCAGCGCCGGCGCCTGCGCGAAGAAATCCGGCAGGCCCGGGCTCGGAAACGTGGTGTGGTGGCCGTGGATGGAGCCGGTGGTGCGCGCCATCAGGTCGAGCGCGATGTCGAAGTAATACTGCATCTGCCCGGCGGCGTGCAGCCGCCGCGCCACCGGCGCCAGCGTCTGCAGGAAGGGCGTGATCGCGCGTCCGTTGGGCGATTTCTGCATGCGCTGGACCAGCGCCAGCGTCGCCGGCAGCGCGGCTTCGCCCACGGTCTGCGCGACCGAGGGCCATTCCTCCAGAAAGGCCAGCATCGGTTCGACGCCGCGTCCCAGCTTGCCGACGACGCGCGCGGCGTCGAGATAGGCGTCGAGCCCGTCGCGCGTGAGTACGGCCAGCGCCTCGGCCATGACGTCCTCGAATACGGCCTCCACCTGCGGAAAGCGCGTATCGAGGCGCGCCCAATAGGCGCGCATCAGGGGATGCTGGTAGGCGGTTTCAGTGGTCATGATTAACGAGGCTCAGCGCATGCCGGACTGTCATTGCGAGGCGCGCAGCGACGCGGCATACGATCTTGCATGGGCTTTCGCCCATAGCAAGTCGGAGTCCCCTTGTGGGGCAATCCAGAGGCCGTCGCCCATGCAAACGGCTGGATTGCTTCGCTTCGCTCGCAATGACGGGGTTGTTCAAGCAAACGTCGCGTCGATCGCATGGTCGAGCGTGTCGCGGATGTCGGCGTCGTCGGTGATCGGCCGCACCAGCGCCATGCGGCAGGCGTCGCCCGGCGCGACGCCGTCGCGGATCAGCGTGGCGGCGTAGACCAGCAGCCGCGTCGAGATGCCTTCGTCCAGCCCGTGTCCCTTGAGGCCGCGGGCGACGCCGCCGATCTTCACCAGACGGGCGGCGAGCGCCGCGTCCAGGCCGGTCTCGCGCGCCACGATGCGCGCTTCCAGATCGGCGCCGGGATAGTCGAAATCGAAGGCGGTGAAACGCTGCTTGGTGGAGGGCTTCAGATCCTTCATCAGGGTCTGGTAGCCGGGATTGTAGGAAATCACCAACTGGAAATCGGGATGCGCCCGGATCAGCTCGCCCTTCTTGTCGAGCGGCAGCGTGCGGCGATGGTCGGTGAGCGGGTGGATCACCACGGTGGTGTCCTGGCGCGCCTCGACGATCTCGTCCAGATAGCAGATCGCGCCGATGCGCGCGGCGGTGGTCAGCGGGCCGTCGAGCCAGCGGGTGCCGCCGGCTTCGAGCAGGTAGCGGCCGACCAGATCGGAGGCCGTCATGTCCTCGTTGCAGGCCACGGTGACGAGCGGCTTGCCGAGCTTCCACGCCATGTATTCGACGAAGCGCGATTTGCCGCAGCCCGTCGGCCCTTTCACCATCACCGGCAGGCGGTTGCGGTAGGCGGCCGCGTAGAGGTCGACCTCGTTCTTCTGCGGCTGGTAGTAGGGTTCCTGCCGAATCGCGTACTGTTCCTTGTCGCTCATGTCTCGTCTCGCTGCGGAAGAAAAAACGCCCCCGGTTTGCGGGGGCGCGTAGCGCGGGCGGACCGGACCGCTAGGAGAGAATGCCCGGAACGACCCGCAGGGGACGAACGCCCCGTGTGTTTATTTGTGCACGCCCAGCTTTTCGCGCCAGCCCGGATAGAGCTTGTCGGCGTCGTTCGGGAAGGATTCGAACGCGCGGGCGAATTCCTTGTGGCTCTTGGCGAACTCGATCGGGTCGGCGCCCGATTTCCAGCACTCGTAGGACTGACGCAGCGAGATCGCGCCGGCCGCCGGGCTGTCGATGTGGCCGTAGGAGCCGCCGCCGGAGGTGTTGATGACGTTGCCGTGGCCGAGGTTCTCGAAGAAGCCGGGCAGGCGCAGCGCGTTCATGCCGCCGGAGATGATCGGCGTGGTGGGCTTCATACCGTACCACTTCTGGAAATAGACCGGGCCCTGGCATTCGTCGCGCTCGATCATGTAGGCGATGATCTTGTCGGTGGCGTCGCCTTCCATCTTGCCGTAGCCCATCGTGCCGACGTGGATGCCGGACGCGCCCTGCAGACGGCTCATCTTGGCCAGCACGAAGGCAGTGTAGCCGCGCTTGGCGGACGGGCTGGTGACGGCGCCGTGGCCGGCGCGGTGGTAGTGCAGATACTGGTTGGGGAAGTAGCGGCGGGCGGTGGTGACCATGCCCGGGCCGCCGACGTAGCCGTCGACCAGGAAAGCGACCTTGTCGGCATCCTCGCCGAAGGTTTCCAGGATGTATTCGCCGCGCGCGATCATCTCGCCGTGGTAGTCGGCGGTGATGTTGGCCGAGAACAGCTTGGCCTGGCCGGTTTCGTCCTGGGCGCGCTTGAGCGCGTCGGCGACCAGCGGAATCACTTTCTTCATCGGGGCGAACACCTGGTTGCCCTGGGGTTCGTCGTTCTTGATGAAGTCGCCGCCCAACCAGAACTGGTAGGCCGCGTGGGCGAAGGGCTCGGGGCGCAGGCCCAGCTTGGGCTTGATGATGGTGCCGGCGATGTAGCCGCCGTCCTTGACCGGGCGGCCGAGGATGCGCCACAGGTCGCTGATGTCCTTGGACGGGCCGTCGAACAACTGGATGGCGCGCGGCGGCACGTAGAAGTCGATCATCTTGGCGTGCTCGATGTCGCCCATGCCCTGATTGTTGCCGATGGTCAGCGTCAGGAAGGACACGATCATCATGCGGCCGTCGACGACGTTGCGGTCGAACAGTTCGATCGGGTAGGCGATCCGCATGTCCTCGGTCGCTTCGTCGATGTGATACACCAGCGCGTCGACGCCCTTGGTGAATTCGTCGGTGGTGCAGACCTCGACGTTGGTGCCGGTGGACGATTCGGCGGCGAAGTGGGCGGCGGCTTCCAGATAGCCGTGGCCGGCCTTCGGCTTCATCGTGTAGGCGACGAGAATGTGCTTGCCGCCGTTGATGAGGTCTTCCTCTTTCAGCGAAAGGTCGGCGTAGCGTGCGGACTGATCCATGACGTGCTCCTGCGATAGGTGGATGGGTTCCAGGCGCGCACCGCCCCGGAATCGGCAGGCGGACTATACGGAGCAATAGATATAATTAAAATTCAATAATGTTGATAAAACCTATATAAATAGGCTTATATGTTCACGCCATGCGCCGACTGACGCTCCGACAATTCCGGGTCTTCGAGGCCGTCGCCCGCAACCTCTCCTTCTCGCGGGCGGCGGAAGAACTGCACCTTTCGCAGCCGGCCGTCTCGATGCAGGTGCGCGGTATCGAAGTCATCCTCGGCCTGCCGCTCACCGAACAGATCGGGCGCAGGATTTTCCTCACCGACGCCGGCCGCGAGGTGCTGCACGCGAGCCAGGCGATCACCGCGCGACTCGACGACCTGCAGCACAATCTCGCCCAGCTCAGGGGCATCGAGAGCGGCAGCCTGAAGCTCGCGGTGACGGCGACGGTGAACGCCGTCGCCACCGGCATCCTGGTTCGCTTCCGCGGCGACTATCCGGGCGTGGCGGTTCACCTCGACGTGTCGAACCGCGCGGCGGTGCTCGATCTGCTGGCGAACAACCGCATCGATCTCGCCATCATGGGACAGGTGCCGGAGGGGCTCGATCTTTCGGCGACGCGTTTCATGGACAATCCGCTGGTCGTGATCGCACCGCCCGGTCACCCATTGGCGGCCAAGCGCAAGGTGACGCTCGCACAGGTCGCGGCCGAGCCCTTTCTGGTGCGCGAGGCCGGGTCGGGCACACGCGGCGCGATGGAACGCTTCTTCGCCGAGCGCGGGCTGGAGATCCGCAGCAGCATGGAAATGAGCAGCAACGAGGCGATCCGCCAGGCCGTGCAGGCCGGCCTCGGGCTCGGCCTGCTTTCCCAGCAGACGCTCGAACTGGAATTGGCGCTGCGGCGACTGGCCGTGCTGAAGGTCGAAGGCTTCCCGATCATGCGCCACTGGTACGTGGTCCATCGCGCCGACAAGCGGCTGTCGCCGGTGGCGCAGGCGTTCAAGCAGTTCGTGCTGGGCGAGGCCGGGCGGAAACCGGCGCGGCGCCGGCCAGGCGCGGATCGATAGGGCGGCCGCGCACGGCGGCCCGGTTCATTCGGTGGCGATGGTCGCCCGATTCCTGTGCACGCCCTCAGACGAGCGCCGCCTCGACGCGGCTGCTAGGGGGACCCCGACGCTGCGGCGCCCGCCTGCGACGTACACGGCGTCAATCCGGCCAGATGCGGGCCGGATGCGGATCGGAAGGCGCGGCGCGCGATTCCGCAGGCGGGCGCCCGGGCGCCGCCGGAGACGGAGCCGTCTTCTCGACGGCGGCCGCGGGCTTTTGCTGGGTCTTGACCTTGCGCACGCCTGCGGCGAGTTTGCCGGATACCTTGTTCATGATCTCAGAACCTCCTTGATGAGTGCTTCCACATCGGCGACCGCCGCCGCGCCGCGCGCACCCAGCGCGTAGACGCTACCGCCTTCGAGCGCGGCGCTGCGGAAGGCCGCGCGCCGCGTCAAGCCGTTCGCCAGCGCCGGCACGCCGAACTCGGCCAGCGCCGCCTGCATCGCGCCCGAAAGCGCATTGCGGCGATCGAGTTGGTTCACCACCAGATACGCCCGCATGCGCGGGCTGCGCCGCTGCGCCGCGCGCACCGCGTCGGCCATGTCGACGCTGGCCCACAGGTCGAGCGGCGAGGGCTGCACCGGAATCAGCACCACGTCGACCGCCCGCATCACGCGCCGCAGCGCGTCGGACTGCAGATGCGGCGGGCAGTCCACCAGCACGTAGCGCTGCGTGTCCGCCGCCTCGCCGATCGCCGTCTCGACGGCGTGCCCGGCGACCTGCCGTACCGGCGGCAGGTCGCCGTTCCGCATCCCGACCTGCGCCCAGTGTCCGGCCGACGCCTGCGGATCGGCGTCGAGCAGCACGGTCGCGCCGCGCCGGTGCAGGCCGGCCGCCAGATTGACCGCCAGCGTGGTCTTGCCGGTCCCGCCCTTCTGGTTCGCCAGCGCGATCCGCAAGGCGGCCATGACGATTACGCGCCGCCCGCCGTCAGCGCGTCGATCCGCTGCGCCAGCACCACCAGATCGGGGCCGATCTTCTTGCCGTCGGCGTCCAGCGTGACACTGACGTAGGTCTTGCCGAAACTGAGGTTGGGGTAGTGCCGGGCGGCCTCGGCCAGCTTCGCCACGCCGTCGAGGAAACGCCGGGTCTCGGCATAGCTCTCGAACTCGAAGCGGCGGCTCAGCATGGGCGGCAGGTCCTGGCGCAGCCAGTGCGGGATGGGGTTGTTGTCTTCAGGCATGGCGTCGTTCCCGTTCAGATAAATCCGCTTCCATCCTGCCGAGCTCGTCCAGATGCATCAACTCGTCGCGCAGGATGCCCGCGAACAGGCCGTGGTGCGCGAAGTCGCGCACGCGCCCGCAGTACGCCGCCGCCTCTTCGTACAGACGGATGGCCTCCACTTCCAGCACCCGGTCGATGGCGATCATTTCACCCAGGCTGCGCCCCAGCCGGACCGGCGGCAGTTGCGTCGCGTTGGGCGTTGCGCCGAGCTTCAACAAGGCATCCATCAGGCTTTGCACGTGGCCGAACTCCTCGGCGACGTCCTGCCGGAAATGCGCGCAATGGTCCGCCATGTCCCACCGGTCGCACAGCCGGGACTGGGCCATGTACTGCTGCACCGCCGCCATTTCATGCGCCAGCGCGCGATTGAGATACCCGAGCAAGCGTGGATCGAGTGCCATGCCGAACCTTTCACAGGGCGGGAATGCAGCTCACGTCGCCGTCGCGCCCCGCACCGTCGGCGCCGGGCTCGGTGGGCAGGATGCGCTCCACTTCCATGTGCACGCGGGCGATGATGTGGGCGGCGATCAAACCATCGCCCACGCGCTCGCAGGCATCCGCGCCGGCGCGCACCGCCGCGTTGACCGCGCCGGTTTCGCCGCGCACCAGCACCGTGACGTAACCGCCGCCGACGAACTGCCGGCCGATGAGACGCACTTCGGCCGCCTTGGTCATGGCGTCCGCCGCTTCGATGGCAGGCACCAGACCACGGGTTTCGATCATGCCCAGCGCGATCCCGTGGGTCGCACCGGCCATGACCGCGCCGACCGCCTCGACCTTTTCCACCCTCATGTCCATGACGCGCCCCGATCAGGCAGCAGCGGCAGTGGGCAGGATGTTTTCGACTTCGCTGTGGACACGGGCGATGATGTGGGCGGCGACCAGGCCGTCGCCGACACGCTCGCAGGCGTCCGCACCGGCGCGCACCGCCGCGTTGACCGCGCCGGTTTCGCCGCGCACCAGCACCGTGACGTAACCGCCGCCGACGAACTGCCGGCCGATGAGGCGCACTTCGGCCGCCTTGGTCATGGCGTCCGCTGCTTCGATGGCGGGAACCAGACCGCGGGTTTCGATCATGCCCAAGGCAATGCCAGTCATACCAGTAGCCATTTTCACTCTCCTTTAAACAATGCGATGTTCAGACCATTCAGGCCGCAGCCGCGGTGGGGAGAATGTTCTCCACCTCGTTGTGCACGCGGGCGATGATGTGGGCGGCGACCAGGCCGTCGCCCACACGCTCGCAGGCGTCGGCGCCGGCGCGCACGGCGGCGTTCACGGCGCCGGTTTCGCCGCGCACCAACACGGTCACATAGCCGCCGCCCACGAACTGGCGGCCGATCAGCCGAACTTCCGCGGCCTTGGTCATGGCGTCGGCGGCTTCGATTGCCGGCACCAGTCCACGCGTTTCAATCATTCCCAGAGCGATACCCGTCATTGCGTTTGCCATGATGTTTCTCCTTTACACGGTTGATGAGACTGCCTTGCTTGTTTCGCGACGATCTTCCGTCACACTCCACTGGTCGATGATCCCGAGGATCGTCAAATCAGTCAGAATCCTGTAGTCGCCGGCGCCATAGCGGGCGGCCGAGCCGCCGGCGGTAAACACCCACTTGCCCTCCGGCACGCCCACCGGATCGACCGCCACCGAGAGCTTGCCCTTCTCGTCGGCGAGCACGCGCAGCGATGCGCTGAACAGGCCGGGAACGCGGCGCGTGCACACCAGATCCGAGACCACGCGCATGACCTCCATCTCAGTGCTCCTGCCAGTGATCGATGATGCCGATGATGGTCAGGTCGCTCGGGAAATCCTTCGCGCCCGCCGCCTCGCGCGCCGCCGAACTGCCGACGCAGATCACCCAGTCGCCCGGGATGCAGCCCACCGCGTCCACCGCCACGCTGCGCGCGCCGCCCGTTTTCTCGCGCACCACCAGCAGGGGGCGATGACCCATTTCGCGCACGCGGTTGGTCGAGACCAGGGTTTTTTCAACTTGCATGATCTTCATGTATCACCTCAATGCCCCCGCGGATCGGCGTCGATGTCGGCCACGGCTTCCTGCACGCTGCCCGGCGCCTTGCCCTGCACCGTCATGCCGCAATAAAGCAGACCTTCCTTGGCTAACGCCGGATAGCGCGTCCCGATCGCCGACTTGATGCGCCGGCAGCGCGCCACGGCGCGTTCGCGCGATCCGGGCACCTGCTCGTCGTAGCGGTAATGGATCGCGATCGGGATCGGCAGGCCGCGCGACACGTTCAGCCTGCTGAAAATCCGGATGCCCACGTCCATGTCCGCCGCGCCTTCCTCGATGGTGTACATGTGGCCGAAGTAGGCCAGGTTGCGCAGGTGGATTTCGTCGAAGCCCTCGCCGACGTTGATGAAGCGCTCGGCGTGGCCGATGTCGGCATAGCGCCCGTTGTGCTCGGCGCAGACGTAGTCGATCTGCGACAGGTTGTTGGTCAGCAGGCGTTCGATCAGGCGGCGCATGCCGGACTCCGGCGCACTGCAGCCGGCTGTGCGTACCGCCTCGTCGATCGCCGCGCCCAGCCGCGCACGCGCCTCGGAAGCCGCCATGCCGGCGGTCTGCCGATAGACCGCCAGATTGTCGACGTAGCAATCCACGTTCATCTCGCCGCTGGCATCCGGGATATGGATGCGGATCGCGTCGTTGTCGGTATCCACGCCGATCAGCAGCGTCGCGACCGAGGCGCCGCAGCAGAAGCCGTTCTCGATGGCGGTGCGGAACGCTTCCAGCCGGTCCAGCGCGGCCTGCGCAGCCTTGCGGTCGTCGCTGCCGTGCGCGGCGCAGCCTTCGTGATGCGGGTCCGAACCGCTGGCGTGGTACACCGCGACCTTGAGGTAGCGCGTCCCGGCATCCGAAGGAGTCGGCAAGCCCTCGCGGAAGCGGCGCAACTCGGTCTCGATCCACTGCTTGACGTTGAGTTCGACGTCGAACATCGCGCCCGCGTAGGACTTGCGGCGGCGCACCGCCTGATGCGGCAGGCGCAGCACGAATTGCAGCAGCCCTTTCAGGCGTCCATCCGCGCAGGGCGTGACGTCAATCTCGTGGAAGCCGCACTCGATGAAAAGGCGCTGCATGGCCTCCGCCTCCGCATGGCCGTTCCAGCGTGCGGCGAATTCCTGTGCCAGCGCGTGATAGGCCTGCAGCACGCAGTAACCGTAGAGCGCGCGCATGTCGAGCGTGGTCACCCAGGCGTCGGCGAGCACGGTCTGCGGCAATTCGAAGCCGAGCCGTTCACGCGCGATCTGCTGCGCGCGCTGCTCGAAGCCCGCCTCGTGCTGTTGCGCTGCAATCTCCTTGAGCGTCGGCACGATGGCGTCGAAGCGCTGGCGGATGCGGCGCTCGTAATCGGCCAGCGCCGCATTGCGCGCCACGTCGATCAGCGCATGCGCCTGCGGCGCGCAGATATCGCTCACGCACTCGCCGCCCCGTTCCTGCATGCCGGGCGGGCAGAAGCTGTGCCGCTGGGGCCAGCTCGGCAACCTGTTCGCCGTGGGTGCCGTGCGGACCGCCAGGCCTGCCGGGGCGGACTGACGGGCGCGCATGGCTTCGGCGCGTTGACGGGTATTCATGCCTGATCGTCCCGGCTATGCGCTCAGCCCCGCGCCCCGCCGGACACGGTGATCGCCGCGCCGGTGCTGGCGTTGCCGCTGCTGCCGGTGATGCGGCTGGCGACGGGCGCGGGACGTTCCATTTCACGGTTGTCGCGCGCGGAGACGCCGTTGCCGCGCGCATCGCCGCGCAGGGTCGGGTTGCGGCGCTGCGCCGAACGGCCCTCGGTGCCGGTGACGCGATCGCCGCGATCCCAGGCGTCGCCGGTGATGCGGCGCTCGCGACCTTCGCCCGTGATGCGCTCGGGCGCGGCCGGCGCCGGGGTCGGCGCGATGAGACCGGCTGCCGCTTCCTCGCGGCAGCGGAATTCGGGCGTGCCCGAGATCAGGCCGACCGCGCGCGCCATCGGGCCGGTGATGCGACCGCTGTCGCCGTAGGCGCTGCCGGTGATGCGGCGCGTTTCGCTGTCGCGTGCCGTGCGCGCCGGCGTCGCGATGGAGAAAGCGCGCGGCTGTTCGGCTTCCCCAGGCGCGATGCCGCAGGCCTGGGCCGCCTGGTCTTCGCCCAGGTAGGGCGTGCCGCTGACTGGCTGGCATTCGCCGCGTTCGTTACCGGTCATCCTGGCGTCCGGTCCGGGCTGAATGCCGGTGAGCGCCGGGCTGCGGCCGAGGCGCGCGCGGTTGATCGCCTCGGCCGCGACGCGCGACGCGCAGAACTCGGCGTACTGTTCGGCGCCGATGTAGGAACTGCCGGTCACCGGCTTGCAGGCGCCGTATTCGTCGCCGGTCACCCTGGCCGAGCGCCCGATCCGGGTGCCGGACACGTCCTGCCCGCGAACGGTGCGCGACACGCCCACCTTGGCGGGCGACTGATACGGCGCTTCGCGGCAGAAGGACACGAATTCCTCGCTGGCGATGTAGTCGGTACCAGTCACACGCTTGCAGGCGCCCTGCTCAGCGCCGGTAAGGCTCGACGAGCGACCCACTCGGGTTCCGCTCACCATTGCGCCAGCGCTCGTGTGACTGGTTTCCACCTTTTTTGGGGCATTGTCCTCGCCGCCGCGTGCGGCATCGGCATAGGCCGTGCCGGTGATGGCGCGCTGCGCGCCGTGCTCGCCGCCGGTGACGTGCGCCTTGCGATCGAGATCGGTGCCGGTCACGGCCTGCCGCTTCCCGGTCGTGCCCACGTTGACCTTCTCCGGACGCGGCTCGGGCGCCGTGCCGCAGAATTCGCCAAGCTGTTCGGCCGCCAGATATTCGGTGCCGGTCACGCGCTTGCAGGTACCGTATTCGTCGCCGGTCACCCGGGCACTGCGCCCCACTTCCGTGCCGGTCACGCGGCGGCCGCGGCTGGTGCTGCTGGCCCCCACCTTGGCCGGCGACGGCTCGGGCAGCGTGCCGCACAGATCGCCGAACTGCTCGGCGCCGATATATTCGGTGCCGGTAACGGCGCGGCAGGAACCCGCCTCGTTGCCGGTAACGCGCGACGTGCGCTCGACCTGATTGCCGGTAACGGTGCTGCCGGAGAGCGTCGTGCCGATTTCCACCTTGGCAGGCTCGGGGCGGAGACGGCCGCAGGGGCGGCAGGGCGCCGCGTCGCCGCGCCCCCGCATCGACTGCTGCATGCGGCGCAGACGCGCTGCGGAGGGCGGTTCCGGCGTCAGGTCGACCGCGGGACGCGCGGCTTCGATGCGCGCGGAGTAGGTTTCGCCATGCCTGCAACCGCAGCTCGCGGCTTCGGCTGGAGCCGCCGAAGCGGCCGGAGCCGGAACGGATGCGGCGCCGCGCACAGCCATGCGGGCCTCGGTCGCGCTTTTGGACGCGCCGCCCTCGTTGGTTTTGAGCGCGCTCTTCCCGTGCAGGGAAAGCGCCCGGCGGCGGGCGATAGCCGCCTCTCGGCCGCTGAGGCGTTCGCCCGTCGCGGTTGCAGTCGCTTCACTCATAATCTGGTTTCCTTATGCTTCTGCAGAAGATCATTAGGTACTGGCTTCGGGCAGCCATGTATTTGCCCTTGAGGCAGAATATAAATTTGTCGTTTCATAATAAAAAATGAATAATTCTTATTGTTTCCATCCACCAAAATGAATGAATCTTCCGCCCAAAGGAAAGCCTGATGAACGTGACCTTTCGCCAATTGCGCCTGCTGGAAGCGGTTGCGCGCAATTCCAGTTTCACGCGCGCTTCCGAGGAACTGCACTTGACCCAGCCCGCGGTTTCGACCCAGATCAAGCAGCTCGAAGAAGAAGTCGGCATGCCGCTGTTCGAGCAGATGGGCAAAAAGATCTTTCTCACCGAGGCGGGCAAGGCGGTCTATGCTTTCAGCCGCACCATCGCCCAGCAATTCCGCGACATCGAATCGGTGCTCGACGACATGAAGGGCGTCAAGCGCGGCACGCTCGCGCTCACCGTCACCAGCACGGGCAAGTATTTCGCGCCCTACCTGCTGGCGGCCTTTCTGAAGCGCTACCCGGGCAGCCAGGTGCATCTCGAGGTCACCAATCGTGAAGAGCTGATACAGCAACTGCAAGACAACACCCCGGATCTGGCGATCATGGGCACGCCGCCCGACAACATCGAGTTGCGGGCCCAGGCCTTCATGCAGAACCCGCTGGTGATCATCGCGCCGCCGGATCATCCGCTCGTCGGCGTCGCCCGCGTACCGCTCAGCCGGCTGGTGGAGGAAAACTTCATTCTGCGCGAACGCGGCTCCGGCACGCGCAACGCCATCGAACGCTTCTTCCAGCAGCGCGGCATCAAGCTCAACGCCTCGATGGAAATGAGCCGCAACGAGGCCGTCAAGCACGCAGTGATGGCGGGACTGGGGCTGGGCATCGTGTCGCTGCACACGCTGGAATTCGAGCTGGCGCTCAATCGCGTGGCCGTACTCAGCGTCGAGAACTTTCCGATCATGAAGGAGTGGTATCTGGTCCATCGCGGCGGCAAGCACATGTCGCCGATCGCCCAGGCCTTTCACGCTTTCGTGCTCCACGAAGCCGATCGCGTCATGAAGCTGCCGCAGCCCAAGCCGGTGACGCGCTCGCGCCGACGCGTGACGCGCTCCTGAAGGACGCGCGCAGGCCCCTCAGCCCGTGAACTTCACCAGCCGGGTGACCTGGATGTCGGAGATGAACACGACGCCCGTGTGCTCGCTGAAAAAGGGCGCATAACCCTCCAGCAGGGGTTTCACCAGCGCCTCCGGCACAGCAACGATGATCATGATCAGCACGGCCTCTTCGTTGAACATCAGATGGCCTTCGTGGAAGCCGTGACGCCCTTTGCCCGAAAGGTTGTTGACGATGGTGTAGCCGCTGACGCCGGCCCGGTCCAGCAGATCGGTGGCGAATTCCTGGTGGGCGCCCTCGAGGATGATCTCGAGTTTCTTGAGGGGACTGAAATTGAGGTTTTTCATGCCGCGAGCTCCTTGAATACGTCGGCGGGGTTGACGGCTCCGATCTGGAGCGGCCGCCAGTCGCCATCCTCGAATACGTGGCACACCCCGGTTTCCGGGTCCATGACGGCCAGTCGCACCCAGCCGTTGAATACGAGGTTCCTGACCTTGACGACCCCTTCCATCGCCTGTCTGGCGCGTTCGAAAGGCGCTTCGATGAAAGTGAGCAGACGCATAGGTTGGTGATAGGGCCGCCCGTCCCTGAACACGGTCTGCGCCGGCAGGCCGGTGCGCAGGTCGCTGAGGTTGCCGGTCATGACGCCGAAGCGGCCGGCGACGTTGTGATACACCTTGCTGCCGCTGCCGTAGTGCTCGTTGTCGACCGTCGAGAAGTAGTGCTCCATGTTGATCCACTGACCGACCACCAGCGGTCCGGCCAGGATGTTTTCCAGCAGCCGGCCCCTGGGATCGATGCGGTAGTCGTACGACTGGAGGAAAACCCGCCCCTCCATATCCATCTGTTCGGTGAGATGGCGGCGACCGATGACGAAGCCGGCATTCCGCGACAGGCCCCACTCCGGGCGAACCTGCGACCAGTCCGCAGCGTTGCGCAGGATGCCGCGATAGGCCTTTGCCGGATCGGACGCCGCGTGCGCCGGATCGAGGGTCTGCAAGCGTTCCAGCGCGCTGAGCCGGGTGGCGGACTGCAGGCCGCTGCCGAGCCGGTCGACGTAGACCAGATGGCTGGGCGGCAGCAGGTCGAGGCCGTGCAACTGAATCTCGTCGGTCGTGGTGTTGTGGAAGGCGGGAACGAACCAGGTGTCGTCGGGAATATCGATACCCTGCTCGCGCAGGCCCTCGCGCACCGCCGGCTTGTTGGCGATCTGGGCGAGCACCCGCGCGTTGACGATGCCGTGGTTGCCGCCGCAGGCGCCGCAGTCGAGCGCGGACTCGTACGGGTTGTTTTCGGACGTGCTCCCATGCCCCACCAGCAGCACGAAACGCGAGAATCCCCCGGTTAGGCCGATGGAGCGCAAGGCCGTGCCGACGAAGTTCAACTGCTCATCCAGGGTGAAGCCGATGCGGCCCAGCCGCTCCATCTGGATTTGCGCGTATCCGCGATCGATGCGATAGGCCGCGCGCAAACGCGCGATGAAAGCGGACTCGGCCTCGGTTCCCAGATCGAAGCGATGCGCGAACGCCGTGGGGCCTTCGCGATTGCCCAGCGCGGTTTCGCGCAGTTCGCGGATCATGTCGTCGTTGATCGTTTCACGGGCCACGCCCAATTCCCTGACGACGGCCTTGACGATCATGGCCCGCTGCAGGGAACGGATGATGGAATCCGCCTGTTCGCGGCTAAGTTTGTCCAGCAGCAGGCGGCTGTCCGGCTTGTCCGGATGCAACCGCCGACGCCAGCGGGCGTAGGCGAGCGGCGCGAGGCTCTTGCCGAACATGTCGAGTCCGAACAACAGACCGATCGCCTCCACCGTGATGAAAGGCGACACCACGGAGGCCTTCAGTTCGTGAAAAACCTCCTCCAGCGCCGTGACGAAATCCTTGTCGCCGGCGTCCCGCGCGATCGCGAGTTCCAGCACCACGTTCTTCGGGCTCGCCACCACGGGACAGAGATGCGTCTCGCTGCCCTTCTCCAGACCGATGAAGCTCACCGGCACGCCGAAGAAGCCGGCGATGCCGAAGGTCTGATAGTCGCCGACCCGCTCCAGATGCCGGCGGATGCGTTCCGAACGCACGTCGATGCAGAACATCAATTGCGCGAACGGGCGCTTTTCGCGCGGCGCGGGCGGCGACAGCCTGAACCCCTTCGCCAGGCGCCGCATGTAGTGCGCCTCCAGCGCATGCAGCCAGATGCCGCCTTCCTCGCGTTCGAAGCGGGTCAACAGGGCGACGAGCGCCGCGATGTCGTGCGGCGCCAGTCCCGCCAGGGCGTCGGCCATGCCCGCCTCGGCCGCGAGCCGGCGCAGCGCGGCGGCGTATCGCCCGGCTTCGCGTTCACGCTTGCGCACCAGGTAGCGCGGCAGCAGGCGGGCGATGCGCGCCGGGCGGCGGGCGGCGACGGCATCCTCGACGGCGTGCGCCAGCTCCGGCAACACGTGCCCGCCATGAAATTCGCGCCGCAGATAGGCTTCTGCCGGATGCGTATCGACGTAGCGCGCGAGGTCCGCGAGCGTCGCCGGCACGCTCTTGCGCTGCGCGTGTTCGCGCAGCAGGGCGAGGCCGAGCACGAGCCGGATGGCGAGATAATCGACGAGATCGGCCGGATAGCGCCGGCTCCAATAGTAATGCTTGGCCCCCGCGCGCCAGCGGACGAAGCCCGCCCAGCCGTGCAGCCGCGTCAATTCGCAGGTGAAGTGCTGTTTCCAGTCGTCCTCGGGCACGCCCAGCTCGTGCATGACGTAACTGATGACGCCTTCCGGCGTGTCGTCCGCGGCGAGGATGCGCTTGACGTGCAGACCGCGGATGAACAGGCGCAGGTTGCGTTGCGCCACCGCGCTCCAGGCGGCGAACAAGCCCTCTTCGCGCCCGGGCATCTGCCAGACCGACTGGCCCTCGTCGAAGAAATCCAGACAGCTCTTGATCACGAGCTCGTCCAGCGTCTCGCCGATCCCGGTGCCGAAGAGCATGTCCACGATGGCGTAGGGCGACCGGCCGGGCGGCATGTCGGCCTTGACCTGCGCCGCGAGCGCGGCGGCGTCGATTTCCCGCCGGGGCAGGGCGCGGCCCGCCAGGGCGGCGTGGATGTCGTCCGCATCGGCAAGGCTGGGCGGCGCGCCGATCGGGGCATCGATCCGGATCAGCGAGGACAGCAGAAGCCGGTGCAGATCGAGCCCCGCCACCGAGGGCTGCTCGGCGAGAAAGCGTGCAACCCGGTTCGACAGCGCGGCGAGATCGACCCGCCCCTCGGCCAGCCAGTCCTGCTGCGTCGCGCGCGGCAGATAGCTCCGGGCATGGAACAGGCGCTCGCCCACGGCGGCGGCCTGCTCGAAGGGCAGGTGTTCGAGCCCATAGAGCGGGTTGTGGTGAATGAAGGTGCGCATCGGCCAGAAGAAGGGGATGGGCTCGCCGGCCACGTGCACCGTGGCGCGTATGCCGAGGCGGCGTCCGAGCGTCAGGCTCACAGCCCGCCTCCGGTCAGATAGAGGCCGGCGGCGGCGAAGAGGCCAAGCAGACCGGCCAAGGCCAGCGTGGGCGTCCAGCCGATGTCGGCGTGGGCGACGGGCCGGGCGGCGCCGAAAATGAAGCCCTGCAGCAGACAGGTCGCCGCCCAGCCCCAGAGCAGCCAGATCGTCAGCACGCCGAGCGCGGCCATCCAGTCGAGCGTGTTCAGCAGGCGCAGCAAGGCGAAGAATCCCGAAAACGGCGGCGTGGCGACCGCGGCCAGCACCGTCATCGTGAGCGCGCCGGAAAGACGCGGCAGACTGCCGATGAGCCCTCCCTGCAAGCCCGCGTAGGCCGCGCCGAAACGGCTCGTCAGCGACCCGGCCAACAGCGCCGCCAGGGCGGGCGGCGCGCTCAGCCAGAAGGCGAAGAGATGCAGATCCGCGGGGTCCGCGCCGCCGACGGCAAGCGCCCAGGTCAGCGCGAGCGCGGACGTGGCCAGGAAACCCGCCCACAGATCCATGTCGCGAACGGTCAGCAGGCGCAGCGCATAGAGCCCGGACGTCAAAAGCGCCCAGGGCAGGAAATACTGCGGCGGCGCATGCGGCGCCATCTGCAGCGACAGCACGCCGAGCTGCGGCCACAGCAGCAGAAGCACGGCGCGCGCGGCCGGATTGCGCAGCCGCCTGAGCACGGCGTTGAGCGCCATGCTCAGCGGAAACAGGGGCAGGAAGAACGCGGCGGCGAGCAGCGCCATCACGCCCACCTCAGCCAGAGGTTGAGCTGGCGCGAGGCGCTCGTCACGGCCTGCGTCAGCCGGGCGTACACGTCGGCCATGTAGAACTCGCGCGAGAGCAGGGAATACAGCGCCAGCCGCAGCGGCGAAGCCCGGCCGCCGCGCGATCCGCCGTTGGCCGTCGCATAGTAGGCCGCCAGCCAGCCGCCCACGACCGCCGCCGTGAGCAGGGCCGCGAGCACCTCGAACGTGCCCAGCGGTATGCTGGCCGCCGCGTAGATGCGGTCGCTGAACGCGCGGTCCGGATAGAGGAACAGGTCGAAGGCGTGCCCGACCCAGGTATAGCCCGCCACGACGACGACCAGCGACAGGATGATCATCGCCATCAGACGCCAGGGGCTGCCGGCGCGCAGGCGGTAAGTCACGAACAGCAGTTGCGCGCCGGTGACCCAGCCGAAAAACAGCAGGATGATCGCGCCCTGCCGGCCGACGAAATCCTCGTCCACCATCCAGTGCGACGCACCGAGAAGCACGAGGGGCACCACCACCGTGAGGGTCGCCGCCACGACCCACGGCAGCCGATAGACGGCCGGCCTGCGTTCGACGACGAAGGTGTAGACGTCGTCGTGCGGCACGCCGTCCTGCTTGCGGGCATTCGAGATCACGCCGCCGGCGCCGAGAAAGAGCGTGCCCTTGAACAGGCCGTGGGCGATGAGATGGTAGATCGCCAGCGAGAACGCGCCGACGCCGGCCTCCACGAACATGAAGCCCATCTGCCCCATGGTCGAATAACCGAGGGATTTCTTGATGTCGTTCTGCATCAGCATCAACACCGAGCCGAGGATGGCGGTGGCGAGACCGACCGCGAAGACCAGATGCAGCACTTCCCCGGCGTGTACGAACACCGGAGCGAAACGGTTGATGATGAAGCCGCCCGCATTGACGATGCCGGCATGCATCAGGGCCGACACCGGCGTCGGCCCCTCCATGGTGTAAGGCAGCCAGGTGTGCAGCGGAAACTGCGCCGAACGGGCGAAGGCCGCGAATGCGATCAGGAACGCCACCGCCGTCGCCAGCGGCAGGCCGAGAACCTCGTGCGCGCCGGGATCGGCGGCGATGCGCTCGAACAGCGCCGGCAGCGACGTCGTACCGTAGGCTTGGTAAAGCAGGATCGCGGCCAGGATGAGCGGCAGATCGCCGAGCCGGTAGGTGAAGAAGGTCCAGAATGCGTAGCGCTGGGCGGCGGGCCGCGCCGCATCGTGGCCGAGCAGGAAATAAAGCACCACGCCGACGAGATGCCACGCCACCAGCAGCGTGACGAGATCGCCAGCCGCCACCATCAGCAGAATGGCCGCGGCCATGAGGTCCAGCAGGACGTAGAAGCGTGCGTACCCCGCCTCCTCGGCCATGTAGCGCACGGCATAGACATGCACGACCAGGCTGATGCCCGCGACCATGAGCGCCATGACGCTGGCCAGGGGATCGAGATAGAGGCTGCCCCAGCCGGGGCCGAACGATGTCCAGTACGGTTGCCCCTGGGCAAGATAAAGCGCGAGCGAGGCCGCAGCGAGCAGGAAGGCGAGCCCGGCGAAGCCGACGCTCAGACGCGCGACGAGGCGCCGCGACCGGCCCGCCAGCAGCGTGATCAGCACGGCGGAGAGCAACGGCGTGGCCGGGAGCAGGATCGTAAGCTTGTCCACCGCGTCAGTTCCCCCTCGTCAAAAGTTGTCCCTTGCCCCGCATTCCGAATGCCACGAACCTTCCACGGCCCGGCTGCAGGCGCCCCGCATACCATAAATAACTACAAGTCACACACCCATGCCATTCGATCAAAATTTATCCGAATCCGGATCGGTGAGCTGCCGCATCTGCCTGGTCAGATCGTCCTGTCATGAACAGTCGGGCAAATCTTAGAGTCAGCCATCCATACACAACAGTCTTGTTTTTTTATGGGAACAATTAGTTGAAATGAATGGAACGGGCCGCGCCCGGAAGACGATCGTCCCGAAGGTCTCCAACGCCGTCGCGCCTCGACCCGGTGCGCCGGCAGAATCGGCCTCCACGGCACGCGGACGTTCGCGCTGGCGTAGCGCGCCGGGCGCCGCGCGGCTAGAATGCGCGATGCCGGGATTCGCCCGCTCCCGGCCGGGTCGAGGCGACCCACAAGACGGTGTCCCGTCCAAGCCCGGGTCAAATCGCACCGGAGATTTCACCGTGGACACCGCACGCCCTTCGCCCCCTTCCCTGGGCACCGCCCTGCGTTACTGGTTCAAGCTCGGCTTCATCAGCTTCGGCGGACCCGCCGGCCAGATCGCGATCATGCATCAGGAGCTGGTCGAGAAACGCCGCTGGATTTCCGAGCGCCGGTTTCTGCACGCGCTCAACTACTGCATGCTGCTGCCTGGCCCCGAGGCCACCCAGCTCGCGATCTACATCGCATGGCTGATGCACGGCGTCCGCGGCGCCGTGGTCGCCGGGGTGCTGTTCTTTCTGCCGGCGTTTCTGCTGCTGTCGCTGCTGGCCGGCATCTATCTGACGTGGGGCAGCGTGCCGCTGGTGCAGGGCGTGTTCCACGGCATCAAGCCCGCCGTGGTGGCCATCGTGCTGTACGCGGCCTGGCGGATCGGCAGCAAGACCCTGAACAACGCCGTGCTGTGGAGCCTGGCGGGGCTCGCCTTCGTCGCCATGTTCTTTTTCGGCGTGGGCTTCCCCTGGATCGTGCTCGCGGCCGCGCTGGCCGGCGTCGCCGGCGGCAGACTGGCGCCGCACCTGTTCCGCGGCGGCGACGGGCACGGCGCGTCGAACGCACGCTACGGCCCCGCCTTGATCGACGACGACACGCCCTCGCCCGCGCACGCGGCCTTTTCCTGGAACCGGCTGGCGCTCACCACCGCCGCATGCTTCGGCATCGGCGCGGCGACGCTTTTCGCCGTGAGCGGCGAAGACACGCTGCGCGTCATGGGCGCGTTCTTCACCCAGGCCGCCTTCCTCACCATCGGCGGCGCCTACGCGGTGCTGCCCTACGTCTACCAGGGCGCGGTCGAACACCACGGCTGGCTGACCGGACCGCAGATGATGGACGGCCTCGCGCTCGGCGAAACCACGCCCGGGCCGCTCATCATGGTGGTCACCTGGGTGGGGTATCTGGGCGGCGTGACCAAGGCCGTCTTCGACGCGCCGGCCGCGGCCGGTCTGGCCGGCGCGGCGGTGGCTACTTTCTTCACCTTTCTGCCGTCGTTCTGGTTCATTCTCGCGGGCGGCCCCTTCGTCGAGGCGACCCGCGACGAATTGAAGTTCACCGCCCCGCTCACCGCGATCACGGCCGCCGTGGTGGGCGTGATCCTGAATCTCGCGGCCTTTTTCGCCTGGCACACCTTCTGGCCGCAAGGCACGCCGGCGGCGCCGTTCGCCGGGCCCTTCGACGGATTTGCGGTCGTCGTGGCCATCGCCAGTTTCGTCGCGCTGTGGAAGGCCCGGATCGACGTCATCAAGGTCATCGGCGCCTGCGCCCTGCTGGGTCTGGCGTATGCTCTCTTCTTTGCCTAGGAACGCCCATGGAACCGATCGCCCAGCCCCTGCATCTGCGTCGCTTCGACCCCACGCCGCGCGCCGTCGCGCCCGCCGAGGTGAATCCCGACGCCACGCTGATCTTCGACGTGCGCCGCGAAGCCGATTTCAACGCCTCCGGCGAGATCATCCCCGGCGCGCTGTGGAAGAACCCCGACCGGATCGACGCCTGGATCGGCGCCGTTCCGCTGACGCTGGACCTGGTCGTCTATTGCGTGCGCGGCGGCGCGGTGTCCAGCCAAGTGGTGGACCGCCTGCGCAGAATCGGCGCCAAGGCCCGCTATATCGAGGGCGGGCTGGACGCCTGGAAGGCCGCGGGAGGCCGCCTCGCCCGGAAATAACCCAAAGGAGTAGTTGACCAAATTACTCGACTATTCTATGGTGCGTCATCCCGATTTTCTCGATTAGGCAAGGACAACTCATGGAACGCGAAATCAACGGCAAGATCGTCGAAACCGATCCCGAAGGCTATCTGGTCAACCTGGACGACTGGTCCGAGGAACTGGCCATCGAACTGGCCAAGGAAGACAAGCTCGAACTCGGCGAAAACCACTGGAAGATCATCCACTACATGCGCGACCAGTTCGCGCAGAGCGGCACCGCGCCCAACCTGCGCTTCCTGCAGAAGGGTCTGAAGGAAGAATTCGGCCCCGAGTGGGGCGAGAAGAAATTCCTGTTCGACCTCTTCCCCTTCGGCCCCGCCAAGCAGGCCGGCCGTTACGCCGGCACGCCCAAGCCGACCGGCTGCGTCTGACCCCTCGGCGCGCCGCCCGAAACCCCGCCGCGGCGGGGTTTTTCATTGCTCGCGGAACATGAAGTAGACCGCGCCGACGAGGCACAGCGCGGCCCACAGGAAATCCCACTTCAGTTCGACCTTCATGTAGAGCACGGCGAAGGGCACGAACACGGTCAGCGCGATCACTTCCTGCAGGATCTTCAACTGCGGCAGGCTCAGCACGGTGAAGCCGACGCGGTTCGCCGGCACCTGCAGCAGGTATTCGAACAGCGCGATGCCCCAACTGGCCAGCGCGGCCACGAGCCAGGGCTGGTTGTTCATGTCCTTCAGATGCGCATACCAGGCGAAGGTCATGAAGACGTTGGACAGCGTGAGCAGGATCAGGGTCTGCAGGGCGGCGGGCATGCTCGGCTCCATCGGGGGACGCGCGCCATTGTAGGGTTTCCGGCCCGGCCCGGCTGGTAGAATGCCGCCTTCGCGTCAGCAAGGAACAACACGATGAGCGCACCGCTGGTGGGCGTGGTGATGGGGTCGTCCAGCGACTGGGACGTGATGAAGCACGCCGCGCTGCTGCTGAAACAACTGGGCGTGCCCTTCGAGGCCAAGGTGGTGTCGGCGCACCGCACCCCCGACCTGCTCTACCGCTACGCCGAGGAAGCCGAAGCGCGCGGCCTCAGGGCCATCATCGCCGGCGCGGGCGGCGCGGCCCACCTGCCGGGCATGCTCGCCGCCAAGACCCTCGTACCGGTGCTGGGCGTGCCGGTGCCGTCGAAATACCTCAAGGGCATGGATTCGCTGCTCTCCATCGTGCAGATGCCCAAGGGCATTCCGGTCGCCACCTTCGCCATCGGCGAGGCCGGCGCGGCCAACGCCGCGTTGTTCGCCGCCGCGCTCGTCGCACACGCCGACGCGGGCCTGGCCGAGCAGCTCCGCGATTTTCGCCGCGGGCAGACCGATTCCGTGCTGGCGATGGACCTGCCCGATGTCGACTGAACGGCCCGCCCTGTCCGGCGCATGCGATTCCGCGCAGACTCCGGCCCACGGCGGATCGGCGTCCCGGCAAACCGCGCTTCCGATTTTGCCGGGGGCGACGCTGGGCATACTCGGCGGCGGCCAACTCGGCCGCATGTTCACCGTCGCCGCGCGCACCGCGGGCTACCGGGTCATGGTGCTCGACCCCGACCCGAAGAGCCCCGCCGGCCAGATGGCCGACGTGCACGTGCAGGCGGACTACGCCGACGAGGCGGCGCTCATGCGGCTGGCGCGCGAGTGCGCCGCCGTCACCACCGAATTCGAGAACGTACCGGCGGACAGCCTGATCGCGCTGGCCCGCCATTGCCGCGTCTCGCCCGGCGCCGGCGCCGTGGCCATCGTGCAGGACCGCAGCCACGAAAAATCCTGGCTGGCGCAAAACGGCTTCCCCACCGCGCCCTTCGCGCTGGTCTACGGCGAGGGCGATCTCGACGCGGCGCTGGCCGACGTCGGCGCGCCGGCGCTGCTGAAAGTGGCGCGCTTCGGCTACGACGGCAAGGGCCAGGCGCGCATCGCGTCGCTCGAAGAGGCGCGCGCGGCCTTCCGCGCCTTCGAGGGCCAGCCCTGCGTGCTGGAAGGTTTCGTGAATCTGGACCGCGAGGTGTCGGTGGTGCTCGCGCGCGACGATGCCGGCGCCTGCGCGCTGTTCCCGGTGGCCGAGAACCGCCACGTCGACGGCATTCTCGACGTTTCGCGCGTGCCCGCGCGCGTGCCGGAAGCGCTCGCGCGCCAGGCCTGCGAGACGGCGCGCGCGGTGGCCGACGCGCTCGGCTACGTCGGCGTGATGGCGGTCGAATTCTTCGTCGTCGAGGGCCGTCTGATGATCAACGAGATCGCGCCGCGTCCGCACAATTCCGGCCACTACACGCTGGACGCCTGCGTCACCGACCAGTTCGAGCAGCAGGTGCGCGCGCTCGCCGGCCTGCCGCTCGGCGACACGCGCCTGCTGTCGCCCGTGGTCATGGTCAACATCCTCGGCGACCGCTGGCGAAACGGCGGCCCGCACTGGCGCGCGCTGCTCGCGCATCCCAACGTCAAGCTGCACCTCTACGGCAAGGAAGCCGCGCGGCCGGGCCGCAAGATGGGGCATTTCAACGTGCTCGACGCCGACGCCGACGCGGCGCTGGCGCTGGCGGAAACCCTGCGCGATGCGCTGTAGCCCTCTGTTGTTCGCGCTCGGCCTCTTCGGCGCGACGGCCTGCGCGGCCGGCCGTCTGCCGCTCGTCATCGACGGCCAGGCCGTCCGCGTCGAGGTCGCGGCCACGCCGCAGGCGCGCGAGCGCGGCCTGATGGGCCGCACGCATCTGGCCGCCGATTCCGGCATGCTGTTCGTGTTCGAGACGCGCGGACGCTACTGTTTCTGGATGCGCGACACGCTCCTGCCCCTGTCCATCGCCTTCATCGACGACAGCGGCCGGGTCGTCGGCCGGGCCGACATGCAGCCGCGCACCGAGACCCCGCATTGCCCGCCGACCGACGTGCGCTACGCGCTCGAAGTGACGCAGGGCAGCTTCCTGCGCCAGCGGCTGACGCCCGGCGCCAAGGTGCAGGGCCTGCCGCGCTGACGTCCGCGGCCCGGCCCGCTTTCAGGGCGAGATCGCGCGGATCCGCATCTCCATGACCCGGCCGTCGTCGTCGCTGCGCACGACCCGCACCGGCAGGTAATGCCGGTCGATGGCGAGCCAGGTCTCGAAACGTTCGTCGGCGGCGTCCGTGCGCGCCAGATGCAGGGTGCGCAGCGCGCCCAGCGCGGTATCCAGCGTTTCCTCGCCGCGCACGATGTAGCTGTAGCGGCGCAGCTTCTTGCCGTTGAACACGTCGTAGCTCACCGTGCCGGCGGGCGGCGCGGTGAGCGCGAGCTGGAAGAACAGGCTCAGCGCATCCTGCATGCCCGCCGGATAGGCGAAAGGCCGGGGCGCGCCGCGCGCCGGCTCCCACAGGCCCTGCCCCGAATCCGGGTCGAAGCGCGCGCTGGCCCGCTTGTCGCCGCGCTGATCCCAGAATGCCTCCGGCTGCAGACCCTGCGGAGTGATGCGGCCCCGGCTGGTCTGGACGAAACGGCCGCGGTAGAACAGCCCGGTCAGGCCGGTGGCGGCGGCCACGCTGGTGAGCGTGTAACGCTCGCCTTCGTTCACCCACACCAGAGACTGTTCGCCCGACGCCGGCCCGTAACGCAGCTCGAAACGCATGTCGATGCGCGCCGGCAGCGGATTCAAGGGCGGCAGCGCGGGTTCGGCGGCGGGAGCCGGCGCATGCTCGACGACGGGATCGGGTTGCGCCGACGACGCGACCGACACGGCCTCGGGGGCCGCTTCGGCGGTCTCGGGTTCTGCGAGTACGGCGGGTTCGGCCGGTTCTTCGGCCGCCGGCGCGGGCGATTCGGCCGGAACGGACGCCGGGGGCGGCAGCGCAGCCGGACGCCGCACGGACGGGCGGGGCTTCGGCAAGGATTTCGAAACTGGCGGGGGCGAAGGCAGCGGCGTAATCAGACGCGCCTCGAAAACCGGCGACGGCGCCGGTTCCCGCACGGCCGGCCACAGGCCGCTCAGCCCGCCGATCAGCACCCCATGCAGCAGCAGCGACACGACCAGCGACACGGCGACCACGCCGGGGCCGCGCCGCACGTTCACCCCTCGACGCGCGCGCGCGTCAGGCGCTGTTCCACGGTCACGCCGTCCTCGACCACCTGGATGCGCACCGGCAGGTTGCCGCGCGCCGGCGCGATCCAGACGGTGATGCGCTTGTCCTCGGGATCGGACACGATGCGCTGGTAGCGCAGCGTATCCAAAGCGCCCAGCGGGGTGTCGAGGGTGCCGCCCGGCTGCCGGGCGTAGCGGTAGTCGTTGAGATCGCGGCCGCTCACGACCTGCACGGCGTAATCCGTCGGAAGGCGGGGCGCGAACATGAACTGGTAGAGCTGCGACAACTGATCCTGCGCGCCGGCCTTCAGGTCCGTCACCTGCCAGGACCGGCCCTTGTAGCTGTAGGCGATGCTGTGCTGCGCCCAGTCGAGCCGGGCGACGGCGAGTTTTTCGGGCGCATCGCTGCGCGCGTGCCTGAACTGCGCCGGCTTCAGGCCTTGCGCGGTGACCGTGCCGGTACTTTCGAGCCAGATGCTGCCCGGCCACAGCAGCTTCAGCGGGCCGCTGGCCTGCGTTTCGCTCGTCAGCGTGTAGCGCCGGTCCTGCCGGGTGTAGGTGTCGGTCACTTCGCCGAGCTTCTGGCCGTTGCGATACAGCGCGTAGACCAGCGTCATCTGCGACGGCGCGGCCAGCGCCGGCAGGCCGGTCATGAGGGCGGCGAACAGCAGCAGCAGTCTGGACATGGGCAGCCTCGCGTTCACGTGGATAACACGGACTGTGACCCGGAATCGTCCTTCAAGTTTATGCGGCCGCCGTCGTCGACGAGCCGGCCTTCGGCGAACCAGCGGATCGCCTGGGGGTAGATGCGGTGCTCCTGGGCGAGCACGCGCGCGGCGAGCGCGGCGGGCGTGTCGTCCGCGCGGACCGGCACGGCCGCCTGAACGACGATGGGCCCGTGATCGAGCGCGGCGGTGACGAAATGCACGGTGCAGCCGTGGATCTTCACGCCTTCGGCCAGCGCGCGCTCGTGCGTCTTCAGGCCGGGAAAGGCCGGCAGCAACGAGGGATGGATGTTGAGCAGCCGGCCCTCGAAGCGTTCGACGAAAGTCGGCGACAGGATGCGCATGTAGCCGGCGAGCACGACCAGGTCGGGCCGGTGGCGCTCGATCTCGTCGGCGAGCCGGGCGTCGTACGCGGCGCGGTCGGCGTATTCGGCGTGGTCGAACGCGAAGGCCGGCAGGCCGCGCTCACGGGCATACGCGAGCCCCGCCGCCTGCGGCCGGTTGCCGATCACCGCGGCGATCTCGATCGGCAACGCCGCTTCGGCGATCGCGCGCAGGTTGCTGCCGCGTCCCGACAGCAGGACGACGACCCGGCAGGTCACGAATAGAGGACCTGTTCCGCGCCGACGGGGCGGGCGACGATCTCGCCGATCCGCCACACGGTCTCGCCGCTTGCTTTCAGATGCGCCATCGCCGCATCGGCGTCGGCGGCCGACACCACCACGCACAGGCCGATGCCGCAGTTGAAGGTGCGCAGCATTTCCATCGGCTCGACGTCGCCGGCCTGCTGCAGCCAGTCGAACAGCGGCGGGCGCGCCCACGACGCGAGGTCGACGCGCGCGGCGACGCCGTCCGGCAGGCAGCGCGGCAGGTTGCCGGTGATGCCGCCGCCGGTGATGTGCGCCATGCCCTTGACCGTCAGCTTTTCCATCAGCGCGAGCATCGGCTTCACGTAGATGCGCGTCGGCGCCATCACCGCGTCGGCGAACGGCTTGCCGTGGAAGTCCGATTTCAGGCCGATGTGCGAGACGTCGATCAGCTTGCGGATCAGCGAATAGCCGTTGGAATGCGCGCCGGACGACGCGAGCCCGAGCACCGCGTCGCCGGGGGCGATGGTCTGGCCGCCGATGACCCGGCTTTTCTCCACCACGCCGACCGCGAAGCCGGCGAGGTCGTATTCGCCGTCCGGGTACATGCCCGGCATCTCGGCCGTCTCGCCGCCGATCAGCGCGCAGCCGGCCTGCTCGCAGCCGGCGGCGATGCCGGCGATGACCGCCTCGGCGGTATCCAGGCTGAGCTTGCCGGTGGCGAAGTAATCGAGGAAGAACAGCGGCTCGGCGCCCTGCACCAGGATGTCGTTGACGCTCATCGCGACGAGGTCGATGCCGACGGTGTCGTGGCGGTTGAGCTCGAAGGCGAGCTTGAGTTTCGTCCCGACGCCGTCGGTGCCCGATACCAGCACCGGCTCCCGGTATTTCTTGGAAATCTCGATCAGCGCGCCGAAGCCGCCGATGCCGGCCAGCACTTCGGGCCGCATCGTGCGTCGGGCATGCGGCTTGATGCGCTCGACCAGCGCGTCGCCCGCCTCGATGTCGACCCCGGCATCTTTGTAGGAAATGGAAGACACACCCGGCTCCAGAATCAGAAAGTCGGGTATTTTAGCGTCTATGCCCCTCGCCCGCCGTTTCGCCGTCCCCTGGTTCGCGCTCGCCGCGCTGCTCGCCGCCGGCGGGCTGGTCTACCTGCTCGCGCCCATCCTCACGCCCTTTCTGGCCGGCGCGCTGCTCGCCTACATCTTCGATCCGCTGGTGGACCGTCTGGAAGCGCGCGGCCTGTCGCGCACCGCCGGCACGCTCGCCGTCATTCTGCTCGCCGGGCTGGCCGTGTTCGGCCTGCTGCTGGTGGCCCTGCCGCTGTTCCAAGGCCAGTTCGCCGAACTCTCGCAGCGCATCCCCGCCGCGATCGAGCTGATCCAGACCCGTTTCCTGCCCTGGCTGGCGCAGACCTTCGGCGTCGTCGTCGACCCCAATCTCGACGCCCTGAAAACCTGGCTCACCGACAAGGCCGCGCAGAACGGCGCGGACTGGCTGCCCACGCTGCAGACCGGCGCGCTGGCGGCGGTGGGCATCCTCGCCAACCTGCTGCTGATTCCGGTGGTGATGTTCTACCTGCTGCGCGACTGGGACGTTCTGGTCGCGCGCGTGGCCGCGCTCACGCCGCGCCCGTGGCTGGATGCGGTCACCCGCATCGCGCGCGCGATGGACGCGGTGGTCGGCGAATTCCTGCGCGGCCAGTTGTCGGTGATGCTGGCACTGTCGATCTATTACGCGCTGGCGCTGTGGCTGGCCGGGCTCGACTACGCGCTGCCGATCGGCCTCTTGACCGGCGTGCTGTCCTTCGTGCCTTTCCTGGGCTTCGGCCTGGGCGTGCTGCTGGCGCTGCTGGTCGCGCTGCTGCAGTTCGCCGACTGGACCGGCGTGGCTTGGGTGGCCGGCATCTATCTGGGCGGCCAGTTGCTGGAAAGCTACGTGTTCACGCCGCGCCTGGTCGGCGAACGGGTCGGCCTGCACCCGGTGGCGGTGATCTTCGCGCTGGCCGCCTTCGGCCAGGTGTTCGGCTTCGTCGGCGTGCTGCTGGCGGTGCCGCTGGCGGCGATCCTGCTGGTGGCGCTGCGCGAGCTGCGCGGCGTCTACACGGCCAGCGCCTTCTACAGCGGCGGCTATAATGCCGCCTCTTTTCACGCCCCCGACCCCGCCATGGCCCCGCCGCTGCTCGAATCGCACATCGCCTCCCTGCCGCTCGTCCACCGCGGCAAGGTGCGCGACATCTACGCCGTGGGCGACGACAAGCTGCTGATCGTGACCACCGACCGGCTGTCCGCCTTCGACGTGGTGATGCCGACGCCGATCCCCGGCAAGGGTACAGTCCTGACGAAAGTCTCGGCCTTCTGGTTCGACCGGCTGAAAGCCATCGTGCCGAGCCAGGCGCTCGACATCGCGCCCGAATCGGTGGTGGCCGAAAACGAGCGGGATCAGGTCGCCGGCCGCGCCATCGTGGTGAAAAAACTGAAAGCCCTGCCGGTGGAAGCCATCGTGCGCGGCTATCTGGTCGGCTCGGGCTGGAAGGAATACCAGGCCAGCCAGTCGGTGTGCGGCATTGCCCTGCCCGCCGGCCTCAAGCAGGCCGACCGTCTGCCGGAACCCATCTTCACGCCGTCGACCAAGGCGGCCGTGGGCGCGCACGACGAGAACATCAGCTTCGAGGCGACCGCCGCGCTGATCGGCGCGGGCCTGGCCGCCCAAGTCCGCGACGTGAGCCTCGCCCTGTACAAGGCTGCGGCGGAGTATGCGCTTACACGCGGGATCATCATCGCCGACACCAAGTTTGAATTCGGCCTCGACGAAGCCGGCAAACTGGTCTGGATCGACGAGGCGCTGACGCCGGATTCCTCACGCTTCTGGCCGGCCGACCAATACCGCCCGGGCAGCAATCCGCCCAGTTTCGACAAGCAGTTCGTGCGCGACTGGCTGGAAGCCAGCGGCTGGAACAAGCAGCCGCCGGGGCCGGCGCTGCCGCCCGAGATCGTCGCCCGGACGGCCGGGAAGTACGACGAGGCGATGATGCGGCTGCTCGCCCTACACTGAATTATTTGAGCGTGGCGTCGAGGAAATCCGCCACCGCCGCGACCATCTGGGCCTCGTGGCCGGCGTAGAAATGGTCGGTGCCGGCCACCACCTGCTGCACGGACGCCTTGTTCGTCAGACTTTTCTTGCGCTGGGCGGCCTGATCGAGCACCGGCTTCAGGTCGCCGTCCCCATACAGATCCAGGATCGGCAGGCCGACCTTGTCGTAGCCGCCGAACGACGCGCCCAGGCTCGCCCACGTTTTCACGGCGGAATCGGGTTTGTCGGCGAAATACGTCAGGCTCATGCGCGAGCCCATGCTGTGCGACACGACGGCGATGGCCTTGTAGCCCTTTTCCTTCAGGAAGGCCACGGCCTGCGCGATCCGCTCGGCCGCTTCGGGGAAGGTCGGCGGATAGGCTTCGCCCTTGGCGTCGGCCGCCAGAATGGGCATCTGGATCGACAGGGTCGTAAAGCCGCGGTCGGCCAGTTCCGTGCGCAGCGTGCCGACCATGCCCCAGTCGGGGTGGATGCCCATGCCGTGCACGACGACGACGGCCTTGTCGCCGCCCGAGGCCGGCGTGAACAGCGCCAGGAATCGATGCGGGCCGCTCGTCTGCAGGTAGACGGCGTCGCCGACGACCAGGCCGGGCACGACTTCGTCGGCCCATTTCTTTTCGCGGGCGTAATCCGCGGCGTCCGCGGCCGCCAGCAGCGGCCAGGCGCACAACGCCCAGACGCCAATTACCCAATTCCACAAGGGATTTTGCTTCATCTCCTGCCTCCTGCGCGTTAAAGTTTGGATTCCGCTCGCCCGATAATTCAACGAAATCGTGGTTTTATCAACCGTATCCCTCCACACCCGTCGAAAGTGACCGTGAAGCCGCTGCGTGTCGTACCCCCTTCGCCACCGACCGTTCCGACACGCGACACGCGCCAACGGGGCAATGCGCGGGTCGTCATCGTCGACGATCGCGGCACTGCCCGCAGCCTGCTGGAAGGCTTGGCGCGCACGCTCGAACCGGGCGTCATCGTCGAAAGCTACGCCGACCCGCTCGACGCGCTGGCACGGATGGCGGTCGAGATCCCCGATCTCATCATCACCGACTACCGCATGCCGGGCATGGACGGCATCGAATTCACCCGCCGCGTGCGCGCCGAGCGCCGGCTGTCCGACGTGCCGATCATCATCGTCACCGTCGTGGAAGACCGGCGGATTCGCTATCAGGCGCTGGAAAACGGCGCGACCGATTTCCTCACCCGCCCGATCGACCCGCAGGAATGCCGGGCCCGCTGCATCAACCTGCTGGCCCTGCGGCGCAGTCAGAAAATGGTGACCGACCGCGCGCTGTGGCTGGAAGAGCAGGTCATGCAGGCGACCCGCGAAGTCCGCACGCGCGAGCGCGAAACCCTGATGAAGCTGGCGAAAGCCGGCGAATACCGCGATCAGGAGACGGGCTACCACATCCTGCGCATGGCGAAGTACGCCCGCCTGATCGCCGAGGAATTGAAGCTCACGGCGATGGAATGCGACGAAATCGAGGCGGCCGCGCCCATGCACGACATCGGCAAGATCGGCATCCCCGACCAGATCCTGCTGAAACCCGGCCGCCACACACCGGAGGAGACGGCGATCATGCGGCGTCATCCGCTGATCGGCCACGAGATTCTCGCCGACAGCCCGTCCCGCTACCTGCAGATGGGGGCGATCATCGCCCTGGGCCACCACGAGAAATTCGACGGCACCGGCTATCCGCAGGGGCTGGCCGGCGAGGCGATTCCGCTGGCGGCGCGCATCGTCGCGGTCGGCGACGTGTTCGACGCGCTGACCTCGAAGCGCCCTTACAAGGGCGCCTGGTCGTTCCAGGACGCGCTGTCCTACATCCAGACGCACAGCGGCACGCATTTCGACCCCGACTGCGCGCGCGCCTTCGAGCGCCGCATCGACGCGGTGGCCGCGATCATGCGCGATCTGGGCGACGAATCGGAACCCGGCTGAAACCATGCCGAAGTACCCGACGCCCGACTGGCTGCCGCGTCTGAAACGCCGGATCCACGCACGGCCCGACACCGAGTTCCAGCAGGCCCTGATCCGCTTCATCATCGGCGTCATCTCCTACGTCTACTTCAGTTCGAGCTGGTTCAACCACCCGAACTTCATCTATTCGAGCATCCATTTCGTCGCGCTGTTCTTCGTCACCACCTCGGCGCTGATCCTGGCCGGCACGCTGGCGAATCCGAACGTCTCGCCCCTGCGCAGGCTGTTCGGCGCGGTGGTGGATTTCTCGACCGCCTCCTTCCTGCTGCTGATGGGCGGCGAAACCTCGGCGCCGCTCGTGGGCATCTACCTCTGGGTCACGCTCGGCAACGGCTTCCGCTACGGCGCGTCCTACATGTATTTCTCCACCCTGCTCAGCGCGGTGGGTTTCGGTTCGGTGCTCGCCTTCAATCCGTTCTGGCATCAGCATTTCGCGCTGGGCGTGGGCATCCTGTTCGCCATGATCATCGTGCCGCTGTACGCGGCCTCGCTCATGCGCCAACTGCATTCGGCCGTCAAGCGGGCCAACGAGGCCAATCAGGCCAAGTCGTCCTTCCTGGCGAACATGAGCCATGAGCTGCGCACGCCGCTGAACGGCGTCATCGGCGTGGCCGATCTGCTCACTGGCACCCGGCTCGACAAGGAACAGCAGGAATTCGCGCAGATCATCCGCGCCTCGGCCCATACCCTGCTCGAACTGATCGAGAACGTGCTCGACATCTCGCGCATCGAAACCGGCCGCCTGTCGACCAGCCAGGAAGACTTCGATTTGCACCGCCTGGTGAACGGCACCGTGGCCATGATGGAGCCGCAGGCGCAGACCAAGGGCCTGGCGCTCGCCTCGCACATCGCGCCGCAGACGCCTTTCCATCTGAACGGCGACGGCCGCCATCTGCGCCAGATCCTGATCAATCTGGTCGGCAACGCCATCAAGTTCACCGAGCACGGCCGGGTCGACGTCTACATCCGCCCGGTCGGCCAGGGCCAGCCGCAGCGTCTGCGCTTCGAAGTCGTCGACACCGGCATCGGAATTCCGCACGCCGTCCAGGCGCGCATCTTCGAGAGCTTCACCCAGGCCGATCCCTCGATCACCCGGCGGTTCGGCGGCAGCGGCTTGGGCACGACGATCGCCAAGCAACTGGTCGAAGCCCTGGGCGGCCAGATCGGGCTGCACAGCCGCGAAGGCGAAGGCTCGACGTTCTGGTTCGAGCTGCCGTTCGCGCTGACGGACGCCGCCGGCGCCGCCGAGGCGCAATTCGACGCGCCGATGCGCGTCGCCATCCTGGCGGGCGGCGACCTGTCCGACCGCCTGCAGACGATGATCCGCAACTGGAACGCGGAGCCCGTGACGGTCGCCAACACCACGCGGCTGGCCGCCGAACTGGCCGCCGCGCCGGCCGGCAGCCCCCGCCTGGGCGCGGTGGTCGTCGAACGCGGCGCGCTGCCCGGCGATCCGAGCGCGTTCCTGCGCCTGCTGCGGGACGATCCCGGCCTGGCCAGCCTGCCCATCATCCTGATCGAATCCGACGCCGTCACCCCCCTCGCGCGCGACGCGCAATGGGTCAGCGACGGCTTCGCCTCCGTGCTGCGCACGCCGGTGAACGCCACGCTGCTGTTCAATGCGATCCACGCCGTGATCAGCCAGGACATGCCCGACAACGTCGTTTCGCTGGGCAGCCGCCTGCAGCCGTCCGGCGCCCCGGCAAACGGCCTGAACATCCTGGTGGCGGAGGACAACCCGGTGAACCAGCGCGTGATCCGCGGCCTGCTCGAACACGCCGGACACAAGACCTGGCTCGCGCACGACGGCGAGGAAGCGCTCGCCATGCTCGATTCCGACGAGCGGGCGTACGACCTCGCCATCATCGACATGCACATGCCGCAGCTCTCCGGGCCCGAGGTCGTGCAGCGCTGGCGCTTCCTGGAAAAAACGCACCTGCCGATCATCATGCTGACCGCCGACGCCCGCGCCGAAGCGCAGGCGGCCTGCGAGGAAGCCGGCGCGGACACCTTCCTCACCAAGCCCGTCAACAGCCGCGAATTGCTGGACGTCATCGGCCGGCTGGCCCGGAAAGCGGAGACGGCCCCGGCCGAACCGGCCGCGAAGCGCGCCCCGGAAGCGGCGCTGCTCGAGGAAAGCGTGCTCGACGAACTGGCCGCGCTCGGCGGCCCCGGCTTCGTCGACGATCTGCTCGACAGTTTCGTCGCGGACAGCGCCCGCGCGCTGCGCGACGTCGAACGCGCGCTGGCCGCCCGCGATTACGGCCAATGGCACGATCAATTGCACATGCTGAAGGGCGGCGCCAGCGACATCGGCGCCTATCGGCTGGCGGAATTGTGCGCGGCGGCGGAGAAGCTCAAGCCGTTCGAACTGGCCGCGCCGCTCGCGCGCGCGCGGCTGGACGCCGTGCGCGAAGGACTGGAAGCCGCCCGGACGGCGCTCGACGCCTACCAGGCCGGCCGCTTACGCGCTGAGCGCGTGTGAGGCTTCGCCCGAATCCATCTTCCCGCTCTGGCGGGTGATCAGACGCTCCATCATCCGCAGGTCCTTCGGCTCCAGGCGCAGCGCCGCATCGACCCAGATGTCCGCGATGCGCATCAGCTCCGCGTAGGCGATCGGCTGGATTTCCTCGCGCGCGCAGCGCAGGGCGAACGCGCCGTTGCGCGCGCGCGCCTCGCGGCGGATGTAGTCGTGCACGGCTTGCTCCCCTTCGCCCGGTTCGGCGAGCACGTCCACCACGCCCAGGGCGTGCAGTTCTTCCGCCAGATAGAGACGGCCGCTCAGGATGATGTTCTCGGCCTTCTGGAAGCCGACGCGACGCCCCAGGAGGCTCAGCGCCCCCATGCCGGGGAACAGGTTGAAGAGGATTTCGGGGAAGCCCAGCTTACAGCCGCGCTCGGCGATCAGCACGTTTCCGGACAGCGCGCACTCGAAGCCGCCGCCCAGCGCGTCGCCCTGCACCAGGGAGATCGTCTTCAGCACCGGGCGATTCAGGTGGACCGCATTGAGGTACAGCGGCTCGATGCAGGCCTTGGCGTACTGCGAAAGTCGATCCCGGTCGCCCGCCGCGATCAGTTCCGCGAAGCGGTTGAGGTCGCCGCCGTAATTGAACACGTCCGGATGCGAGGACGCGGTCACCATGTAGCGCACGTCGGGCAGGTTCGGATCGTCGATCTGGCTGGCCACGCTATGGCACCAGCCCAGCAGCTCCTGCAGCAGCGTCGGCGTGAAGCACGGACGCGGCTCGGAATGCATATAGCCCCAGGCCGTCTGACTGTGCGGGTCGAAATACGTGGTGAGCTGCGAATAATCGGTCTGCTGCGGTTGCAGCGTGCTACGAACAGCCTGCAAATGCGCCATGAGATCTCTCCACGTGAATTGCCGGGCACCGTCGGGCGGTGGACAGCCGAAGACTAGCGCGCGGCGCGCGCCAGCTCAAGCGCCGGATTGTGAAAATTGCGCCGCCGCAACAGCGGCTCGGGCCGCGGCGCGCGTCAGAACGTCCACAACATG